>Ga0247841_10009686_pt1 | contig 13392 bp, 10 predicted proteins | sample LaCruzMarch2015__2_FD_192410 | JGI IMG/M metagenome (GOLD analysis project Ga0247841, IMG submission 192410) | Freshwater microbial communities from meromictic Lake La Cruz, Castile-La Mancha, Spain - LaCruzMarch2015_18m | ecosystem: Environmental > Aquatic > Freshwater > Lake | place: Spain...
CAGGCGCTTGAGATACCACCCCGGCACTTTGTCGCGCCCCAGCAGTTGAAGCGCCGCCGTCAGCGGATTGGCATTGCAGACAACATAATCTGTCGACAGCTCTGTGCCGTCATCGGTGAGGACACCGCTCACGCGTCCGCGGGAAGTGATTATTCGTTTAGCGCCGTTGTTCAGCCACACCGTTCCACCGTTTTCTTCAATTACGTCTATGAATCCCTGTGATAATGCCTGGGACGTCCCTTTGATATGGGCCAGGCCGAATTTTATATAAGAATACATCCCCAGCGCATAGATAAGGAACGATAGGCGGGAAGGTGGCAGGGCATAATAACCCCAGGTCTGCCCCAGCACCGCCCTGGCTTTCTCATCTTTTATCAGCGGATCCATTACCTGGGTCAACGTCTTGCCATAATATTTCATCAGGGTGGAGAAAGGCCCCGGGTCCTGCATAACCGCCTTCATCCCGATGCGGTTGGCCTTGAGCGTCTGGTCGGCAAACTCAAACAGGATCGCCATGTATTTCTTAATTCCCTCTTTCTCCTGGGGAAACTGCCGGCACAGCGCATCCTCATGGTTTTCCCGCCCGACCGGCAAAGTCAGCTCAAAGTCGGGATAATACCCTTTGAACACGTCGGGAATATGCAGAAAATCGACCTTCTTGGCCACGCCGTTGGCGTTAAGCAGCCTCCAGATAGGTCCCTGGTTATCCTGGTCCCCAAGCCCGGAAAGCCCGTGCAGGGCGATCTCGAACTCATAACGGCCGCGTATAAAGGAGGTCGCGTAACCTCCCGGGACATTGTGTTTCTCGAGCAGCAGTACTTTTTTACCGGCTTTGGCCAACGATGCCGCAGCAGAGATACCACCCAGCCCCGCGCCAATGACAATAGCCTCGAAATCCTTCAATTCGTTCCTCCAGTTATTTATGCAACTCTTTCCTGGCGACTACTTCGTCTTTGGATTCAACACGGTGCGCAGCTCGCGTTTCAATACCTTGCCCACGGCGCTGGTCGGGAGCTGGTCCATGAACTCCAGTTTCTTGGGTACCTTGTACGGCGCCACTTTGTCGCGCAGGTATCCGATGATCCTGTTTTTTTCCTCTTCGCTCTTTTCGATGCCGGGTTTGAGGACTATGGCGGTAGCGACCATCTCGTTCCCGGGCCTGTCGGGATCGGGGACACCCACGCTCGCGCCCATGAAAACGTCCGGATGCTCCATGATCACGTCATCCAGCTCCCGGGTGAACACCTTGAAGCCGGATACGTTGACCATATCCTTCAGCCTGTCGACGATGAATACGTAGCCGTCCTCGTCCATGCGCGCTATATCGCCGGTATGGAACCATCCGTCGCGCACCGCATGGGCAGTCTCCTCGGGCTTCTTGTAGTAGCCTTTGGAGAAAACCTGCGGACCCCGGACGATTAGTTCTCCCGGCTCATCGAAGGGCAGCACTGCGCCCGTGGCCGGGTCGACCATCTTGATCTCCGTATCCGGGAAAGGCACCCCGGCCGATCCCGGCTTCTTCCGGCCGTTGCGCGGGACCGCAGTGATAATCATGGTCTCGGTCAGCCCGTAGACCTCGATCAGTTGAGCGCCTCCCACGATCTGCTCGAAATCCTTGATATACTCGGGCGGGAAAGGCGCCGCGGCGCTGGCGAAATACTTCAGCTTGGAGAAATCGAGCGCCCGGAACTCGGGCAGCTTCATCAGCTCAAGGTAAACCATGGGCACGTTGCCGATGATGTCGGGCTTGTATTTTTTAAACGTGGATATGATCATTTTCTGGTCGCGCGGGTTGGGCACGGCGATCTGGGTTATGGCATTGGCGAAAAGCGACATGCTTACCATCAGGCCGGCTATATGGAAGAGCGGGAACGCCGTCTGGCCGACCTCGGTGCCCATCTGCATCTCCACCCAGGTGGTGAACTGGGTCATCTGGGAGACAAAGTTACGCTGGGTTATCTCCGCTCCCTTGGGCAGCCCCGTGGTGCCACCGGTATACTGGATGGCGAATATATCATCTATGCCCACCTTGACCTCAACCCTGTCCGCAGGCATTTTACGCATAACTTCCATGAATGGTATGACTGTGACCCCTTCGATCGGTTCAAGTTCGGCGGTGGGGAATTTTTTCAGCATCTTGCCCAGTTTCGCTTTCAGCGGGGGCAGGTAGTCGCCTATGCTGGTGGCGATCACATGTTTAACACCGGTCCCGGGGACCGCCGTTTTCCAGCGCGGGATCAGGGCGTCCAGCGCGACCAGCACCCTGGTTCCCGAGTCCTTCAACTGGTTATGCAGCTCATCGGCGGTGAGCAATGGGCTCACGCCGCTCAGCACACAGCCGGCCTTTTGAACGCCCAGCATGGAAATATAGTATGCGGGCAGATTGGGTAGATTGATTCCAACGATATCACCCTTTTTTATGCCGTTCCTGACCAGGTAATTGGCGAAGCGGCTGGATAGGTGGTCTATTTGCTTGAAGGTAAACGTGTGGCCCATGTAATGCAGCGCCGCCCGGTCGGGGAATTTCGTGAACGCTTCTTTGGCTATCTCCCAGTAAGGCTTGTCGGGATATGTAAGGTTGGGTGAAACATGTTTGTCATAGGACTTGAGCCAGGGTTTTTGATCGTAGTGATCAGCCATCGCGCAACCTCCATCCGTTATTTAAGATTTTTTAATCATTTAATTAACAGTTGTTAATTAATTTAACAGTCGAATTATATCATGGTTGTCAAGATATGATTGACAACGGTTATTAGTTACTGTACATTAACTTGCCATGGTTAAACGTGCCGGGACCGGCCACAAATTGCATAAGAGTACCGCCAAAAGGGCGGCCAGCAAGGCGGCTATCATTGAGGTGGCTATTGATCTATTCTGGGAGAATGGCTATATCGGGACAAGCCTCAGGGATATCGCGGAAGCCTGCGGGTTTGAAGCTGCCAACCTGTACAACTACTTCCAGAGTAAAGAGCAGCTGCTGTACGAAGCGATGCAGGAGGAACTGGAGCGTCTGGTGGCATTGCTGGAACCCGTGGCTGCCGACGTCCGGAGCACTCCGGTGGAGCGTTTAAGGAAATTTGTCGAGATCCACGTGGAGATTATGCTGGTCATAGGCAGGCGTTACAAGATGATGTACGACTCGGAGATCAGGCACCTGTCTCCTGTGCATAGAAAAAGGATCGTCGGCCTGCGCGACTACTATAGTGAACTCCTGCTCACCATTATCGAGGACGGGAAGAAGAGGGGTGACTTCGCCGCCGATTTGGACGCCAAGTTTGTCGTCCTCATGATCGTCAGCATAATCATGCGGACGGTATTCTGGTTTTCTCCCAAGGGGAGGTTATCCCCGCGTGAAATCGCCGATATGGTATGCAATATCATACTCGACGGCGTCAGGCCGCGGGGACCCGGGATTAAGGCGCGCAAGAAATAGGTCATCACAATCCTGTGGAGCACAGCGCAACGCCGGCATAACTGTATTAAAGCCGACATCGGCCTTAGCAGCGAGCAATCAGCCGGGGAGTTTACGAGAAAACACCATATAGCGTTTGCTCTATGCGGCCGCCTCTATCCTGGCGCCCCTGACCTTATCGGCATCGGCGCTGAATGACCTGGATCCCATGAAGAAGCAGAGCCCGCCCGCAACGCCGCCGGCGCAGGCAATGATAATCGCTATCTCAAGCCCGTGGGCGCCTCCACCCAGTGAATCCGAAATGCCGCCGGTCAGCCACGGCGACCAGGCGCCGCCCAGCATGTACATGAAGAACACCGTCAGGCCCCAGGACAGGCCCTTGTAAGCAGGGTGTACGACTTCCTGCGACACAGCGCCCAGGGCCGGCATGCCAACGTAATACACGAGATATACCACGCCCGCAATAGCGGCGGCCAGCGGCCAGCTTGTGCCCAAGAGGAGAACGGCCGCAACCAGCAGCAGTCCGCTGATCAGCGAGGTCCAGCCCGGCAGCAGCATGCGGCTTTTGCTGTTCCTTTTTTGCCAGAAATCCGTCAGCCAGCCGCCCAGCAGCGCGCCCACTATGGCCATCACCACCGCCGAACCCGCAATGGAGCCGGCTACATCCTCTTTGACGTTGAACTCGCGCATGATCAGGGCCGGAGTCCAGGCCAGCATGGCCTGCGAGGTTATCATCATCAGCCCGTAGCCCAGGAAGAACCAGCGCAGCGTCGGTATCTTGAGCAGCTCCAAAACTGAGTTGAAAAACCTCGGCCTGTCACCGCCTGTACCGGATGGCACGGTCTTATAGTCCACCAGGAACAGCGCGCAGATGCCCAGGATGACGCCCGGTATGGCGAATATGTAGAAGGGATAACGCCAGCCCATCTTGACCGAGAGTATGCCGCCCATGACCGTTCCCAGGGCAGCGCCCACCGATATGGCCACGTTGAAAATGCCAAGTACCGCCCCGTGCTTCTGTGGTTTGTAGGCGGCCGTTATCATGGCGGTGCCGCCCGCCGAAAAGCCGGCCTCGCCGACGCCGACCAGCATGCGCGGGATGAGCACACCGACGAAACTCCTGGCCAGGCCCGTTACAAGCGTAAACGCGCTCCAGATAAAGGCCATCAGGGAAATGGCCTTCTTGCGGCTCCAGCGGTCCACCAGGTAGGCGACAGGAAAGGAGAAGAGCGCAATGCTCAGGGTGAATACGGTAAGCAGCAGCCCCACGTCGGAGTCGCTCAATCCCAGTTCGACCTTCATCGGCTGGACGACGACGGTCAGCACCGTCCTGTCCACGTAGTTCATCATGTAGAGCAGGGAACAGACTATGAGTATCCAGTGGGCCTTCCAACCACCCGTTTGGTAGTCGTTGACGGGCAAACCGTTTTTTTGCTCTGACATGCCGCCCTCCTTTTTCTTTCAGTTCGTTTTGCTCGAACAAATAAAGTGAGGATACGTACTGAATTCGCGATAGCCGATCTTCGGGTACACTGGGCTTCCGAATATGCTTGCCTGGAGCACAACCTTTTGTGCGCCCATATCGATTGCCTTGTTGCTGACTTCCTGTACACAGTATTTGGCCAGACCCTTGCCGCGCGCTTTTTTAGTCGTGCCTACCCAGTAAACTCCGCCGATGCCGTGGCTCAGCATGGCCATGGCACAGCTTGCAGGCTCCCCATCAAAATAGACCGTTGCCAGTATTGAGAACGGGCTCAGCACGCGTTCAGCATGTGTGAAATAAGCCTCGCTGACCTCCAGCGGAAAAAGCAGGTCCATAAAGGATTCTGCTGCAACCGCCCTGAAGTCCTTCAAGCCACCGGCGTTGTTGACCCAGCGCAGCTCCGCTCCGCCGGGCGCCTCTGCGCCCTTCGCCCTACCGTCCAGTACCATGCCGAGCGGGTCCCCCACCAGGAATATTTTCTGGTCTTTGCAGTATTGAATTATCTCCTGGTCACGATGGCTCCGCAATATGATCGAGAAGCCTCGCTTCCTGCCGGAGAAAAAGGCTTTGGCCCGGGCTAAAAATTCCTCAGGCTGTTCAGCCGGCCCTTCCGACAGGTTGAACACAAGGCTGCAACCGGGGAAATCAATGCCGGAATCTATGAATACGGTCTCACGGGTCTCAAGAATCTCCGTGTTCGGGATCCATTTTGAACTCTCGCGCCAGAACTCAATGAGATTCAAATCGGCCAACTTGAGCAGTTCTGATTCATTCATACTTCACACCAGCCTCTTAAACCTGGTCCCGGGTAAATCGTAAGTATATGGAGATGATAATGCGAAGTCAATAGCCCGCATGGCCCAATATGTGTTGCCATATTGAAAATTTGGCCCTCCGTGTATAATATACTCATAGCTACAACTTTAATAGAAGTTACCTGTAATGCAGCAGATGTATTATTGCCCCAATTGTAGAGCGCAGGTTGCCTACGGACAACCATATTGCGCCAACTGTAACACGGTTCTAAATTGGCCTTCGGCGCCGACTCAGTCCCAGTACCAATCTTCCCCTGACCAGTACCAGCAGCAATGGAACCAGCAACAGCAATGGTATCAATCCGGCCAACAGGCTGGTCCCGGCCAGGATCAACCGCCAAAAATGAATGCCGGACCGGGACTACTGCAGCAAATACAGGGCCACAGGGGGGCCATTATTAAAATATCCGTAGCAGTGGTTGTAGTGGCCGGGCTTATCGTTGCCGGCGTCTCTCTACAGGGAGTGATCGCGAAGTGGCTCGAGCCCCCGGTTGTGACGTCTTTTGATGCCAGCGCCGCTACGATCACAGAGGGCCAGGAGGCAAATTTACAGTGGGATGTCAGCGGGGCAAGCTCGGTTTCCATCAGCCCCGGCCTCGGGACAGTACCATCCAGCGGGAGCATGAAGGTTTCTCCCGAAGCAACAACTACGTATACGCTGGTTGCCAATAGTATGACCGGGTCTGCGCGCAAGTCTGTAACGATTGCAGTTACCGGTATCCTGCCGACGATAAACAGTTTCACTATCAGTCCCGGCAGCATCTATACGGGACAGTCGGCTACAGTATCATGGAACGTTAAAGATTCGACGGCGGTTTCCATCGAGCCGGGAATCGGGACTGTGTCTTCAAGCGGGACCAAGGTCATATCCACAGGTTCAACCACCAAGTATGTTCTTACAGCCACCAATGGCAACGGCAATTCGACTGCATCCGCCACGCTTAATATAATGGCGTCGGATGCTCCTATCATCACCTCATTCAGCGCCAGCCCGGCCACAATTACTTCCAGCGAGCTGTCAACCCTGGCATGGGATGTTATCGGCGCAAAATCGATCAATATCAATCAGGGCATAGGCGGTGTCGCGTCAAAAGGTTCTGCGCAGGTGACGCCCTCTGAAACCACCACCTACACACTGATAGCCGACAGTGACTACGGATCTGTGACAAGGTCGGTTACGGTTACCGTGAATATAACCAGTACGACAGGCCCTGCCATCACTAAAGAGCCACCTGCCATAAATACGTTCTCTGCAAGCCGGGACTCCATTATGCTGGCCGATAACGTAACCTTGAATTGGGCAGTAACGGGGGCAAGGACGGTCTCCCTCAGCCCCGATATCGGCACTGTGCCGTCTTCGGGTTGGCTGATGGTAATTCCCACCGCCACCACTACCTATAAATTGTCCGCGGTGAACACCTTCGGCACAGAGACGAGGGAAACGACGGTCACGGTGACCAGGGCAACCGACGGCACGGCGCCGTTAATCAGGTCCTTTACCGCCAATCCATCCAGTGTCCCAGCGGGCGGGACATCGAACCTCTCATGGGACGTCAAGGGAGCGACTGTCCTTACCATCAATCAGGGCATAGGCATTCCAATCTCAAAATATTCGCAGGCTGTGTCACCTGCTGAGACCACGGCCTACACGCTGACCGCCATCAACACCTACGGCACCGACAACCGGACCGTTAACATATCTGTAACCCAATGATATCAAACGGGTTTAAATTCGAACTTCCCGCTGTTGAAGAGCTCTATGCAGACATCCACTACTTCAGCATCGTAAAGCTTACCCTTATTACTCGATATTTCCTCAAGCGCCCTGGCAATACCCAGTGCCGGACGGTATGGGCGGTGTGAAGCCATGGCTTCAATCACGTCTGCAACTGCCAGTATTTTCGCTTCAATGAGCAGGTCCTCACTTTTTAGCTGGTTGGGATAACCTGAACCATCCAGCCTCTCATGATGCTGCAGTACGACCTTTGCTACAGAACAGGGGAAATCCATGCCTTTGACAATATCATAGCCGCATTGAGAATGCGTTTTTATCAGATTAAATTCTATTTCAGAGAGTCGTCCGGGTTTACTGAGGATATCGGATGGAACATACATTTTCCCGATATCATGGATTATCGCCGCCATGCGGAGCTGATCGATCCGGCTATCTTCAAACTTCATTTCCCTGGCTATGGCAGTTGCCAGCTCGGCCACTCGCTGCTGATGACCTGCAGTATATGGGTCTCTCATTTCCAGCATCATGACCATGGTATTTAAGGCGTCATTCAAGGTCTTCTGCAAAGATTCGTAGCTTCTTAATAGTTTTTCTTCAGAATGTTTGCGCTCGGTGATGTCCATTAAGAAATTCAGGGTTGCCGGTTTGCCCTCCCAGGTTATCATTACCGCGTTGAGATTTACCCACTTGGTATGACCCGCTTTATTAAGGGCACGGAAAGTATAGGAAGTCTCGAATTCTTCACCCCGTAGCCGCCGCGATTCGCGCTCAATAATCATTTCACTGTCTTCAGGATGGACATAATCGAGGAAGGATTTGTTCGTCATTTCGTCGATGGAGAGCCCCGCTGTCGCTGCCAGCGTGCTGTTCACAAATTTCAATACCCCGTCCTGCAGGACGCATATGCCTTCACCGGCGCTCTCCACCAGGACGCGATACTTGTCCTCGCTCTCTCTCAGATCTTCCTCAGCTTTCTCTCGCTCGGTGATATCCGTAAGCAAAACCACTTGACCTATCTGGCGGCCACCCGGATCAGTAGTTGTAGATATACGCAGGTCATAGGCTCGCTTTTTGCCATTCCTTTCTAAGATAAGCTTATCACCCGTTTCGACCATTTTATTGAACGGCGTCATCGGAGTAGGACCATAGGGCCATATCCGTTCAATGGCCAGTCCGAAGGCATCTGAAATTTTGTAACCGGTCAGCTGCTCCGCCGCCGGGTTCAAGTCCAGTACACGGTTCTGCATATCCAGTACTAATATGCAATCTCCAATGCGTTCAAAGATGATATCCCGTGCAACAGGTATAACTTGCTCGGTGTGCAACCGGGGCAGGTTCAATATAACTATGACAGCCCCGATACAGGCTGCCCATGGCGTAAGTCCCACCGGGAGTTTTGAGAACGCGGTCAGGCCCGTCACTTCAATAAACGCTGTTGTCAGGGTAATAACAGCGGCAGCCAGCAAATATATAGATTCCCTGCTGTAAGTATAGTGACGGCGGAAGATACTCCATATAATGATGAAGCTGCCGGCCAAAGTCAGCACAGCTAAATAAACCATACAGGCCCAGTAAACTATGCCATAGGCGGGTTGAAGCGGCAGGAAAGGATTCTGGCTATCCAGACCAATCTCCGTCCACATCAGTCCGGTAACACTGTTGGTGGAGAGTGCTAATATAGCTATGAGAGGCATGATGCAGGAAAGGATGTAAATACGCCGGTTAAGTAATTTTCTGGGGCCTAGGTAGTGCAAAATATAGAACAGCCAGAGTGTCAGGGCTATTGTTCCCAGAACAAGTTGTGCGCCCACCATGAATTCTTTATAAGAAGCCACCGGGAATCCGATTTCAATACCATTCGAAAGCATCCAGAGCGCGCAGACAAATATCAGTGTTGCCCCGGTGAGCCTAACCTGACGGTTGAGATCCCGCCATGGAAAGTAAATTGCCAGCACAAGCAGGATAGCAGACGCTATCAGCTCTGCGATAACTCCAGGCGACCACTGCCACAACATCGTTTCTTCCCACGTAGCTACTACTTTATCTATTCCAGTATACAGCTACATACTTCGGAATGGAATACCGACCGACCAATATATGCAGGACTTTAGTCATGCATATCCATCTTGATGCGGGAAATTACGACGGTAAATGGTTCTTCACGGAATCGATCATGGCCTGGAAATTCTCAAATTTAGTATCTAAGGGGATCGTGCATCCCGTGCTCAGGATGAAACCCGTCTTCCCTTTGCCGACATGGTCGATCAGCTTTTCGCAGTAGGCCGTCATCTCTGTGGGTGTGCCGATGGCGTTGAGCGAGGCGGGGACGTCTCCCATGATACACATATGGTCTTTGAGTATCTCCTTGGCCTTGAAGATGTCCGTGGTGCTGTCCAGTTCGCAGACGCACATCTTCTTCGGTAGCTCCAGCAGGTAGGGCAGGTTGAGCGTCCAGTCCTGGTCGAAATGCATGACCGTTATCATGCCCTCGGCGGCGAAGGCATTTATCATCTTTTTCATGTAGGGGAACTCGAAGCGCTCGAAGATTTTCAAAGGGTAGTAGAAACAGCCGCCCCTCTCCAATATCAGCTCCACGCCCGGTATGCCGGTAGTGCGCGCCGCCTCGATGGGGAACTTGATCAGGTCGTCGATCATGGCGTCCATCACCGCCTGCACCTTGTCGGGTATGCGGTAGAGGTCCTGCGTAAAGGAAACCAGCGACCTCCTGGTGGACAGGAACATCAGCGGGGACATGACCAGGGCGCCGCACAGCGATGGTATATTGCGCGCTTTCCACATCTCCCCCTCGGTTTTATAGCGGTCCATCTGCCGCCTGGTCCATGCCAGCAGCAGCTCGGGATCCAGCGGGAAAAAGCGGCCCAGGTTCTTTTCCGCGAATCCCGTCCAGCCCAGCTTTATTATCTCGTCGTAATCTTCGATGGTGAGCAGCTCTTTTTCGATGAATTGTGGCGAGGAGTCATCGGCAAAGCCCGGCTCCTTGCCGGGGTACCTGGTGTCGCCCATCACCACCTGCATCACTGCCGCGATGCTGGGCGGTACGGGAAGGCTGTATCCCGGTATTATCATTGCATCCCAGCCGCCCACGTCGTCGAAGGTGTCGACGATGGCCTGGAAGCCCCTTCGGGGATGGGCGATGCCCTCGGCCACAGTCATGCCCTTATGCCTGGACGGGAACATAACGTCCATCAGGGGCGCGACAGGGATGCGGTCGCACGGCTCAAGCTTGATGGCCGCCCATGTGCGCTCCGTGGGGGTCATAGTCTCTTTAATCATCTATTTCACAACTCCGGCCAGCTTCCTGCACAGCTCAACCCCTTCAGGGGCATCGTCCGTGAAGGCGTCGGCGCCGACGTACTTGCGGACGACCTCGGTGACGATGCCGCCGCCGATGATGACCTTCACCTTATCCCGCATGCCGGCCGCCTCCAGCGCCTGGACGGTCTGCTTCATGGACTCGAAGGAGGGCGTGAGCAGGCCGGAGATGCCCAGGATGGGCGCGCCGGTTTCCTTCAGCTTGTTAACGAAGGCATCGGGGGCCACATCCGTGCCCATGTCGTAGATTTCGAAGCCGGCGGCTTTAAGCAACGTAGCCACGATATCCTTGCCGATGTTGTGGATATCGCCTTTGGCGGTGCCCATTACCATCTTCGCGAGCGGTTTGGAGGACATGCCCGCTGTCAATTTGGGCTCGATTGCGGCCATGGCCTCTTTGAATATCTCGCCGGACATGATCAGTTCGCCCAGGAAATACTCTTTTTCCTTGTAGCGCTGTCCCACGATGTCCATGCCCTGGCGGCACTCGTCCACTATCGATAATGGGTCTGCGCCCGATGCGAGTTTATCCTGCACGATTTTCTTGACCTCGTCTTCCTTGAGGTCCGCTATGGCATTGGCAAGTTCAGACATGGTCCCTCCTATCATTTGCTACAACGATAACCGCACTGTCGATTAAAGGCAGATCACTTCCGCCACATAAAACCGCCGATCAATATTTCGGGATTGTATAGTGCCGATCGTACTGTGTCAAGCAGGTTCTCAGATTATGATAATTGCAATAGCCACGCCGAACCCGACGCACCAGACGTTGATAAATGCGTTTAATACCAGGTCCATTTTAGAGGTCTTGTACATGCCGTTCTGGATGTTAAAGCTGAAGTCCAACACCCCCAGAAATACCAGTGCGCCGGCGGCTATTAGAGACAGGTTGGCGCCCAGAGGATTATTTAACAATATCAGTGTGCCGGCCACCAGCAGCAATAAGGCCAGCAATCCATCCGGCAGCGGGAAGGAGTGCTCATAGGGAAAATAGCCTGCCGGCGGATTCTTCGGCGCGAGCCCTACGGTAAAAAATAGTATCCAGAAAAGTATCAACCCGACGGCTGTCAGCAGCTCAAGAATGGCAATTGTGCTTAATCCTTCGATCATATCAGCTCCTCCCGATATACTTTTTTTTATTCTTTTCTCCCAGCTTTTCCATCTGCGGCCAGAGTTTTGTGACAAGCCCGGGCCAGCACATGATTATTTTTGAAAACATGCCTGTGGAAGAGGGCGAACATATTTCAGGGCTGTTTCTTTCTATTGCCCTGATAATGGCTTTAACTATTTTTTCAGGGCTTTGCGGATCGCTCAAGAATGTAAGCGGAGAGCCGCCGTGGGAGAACTCGTATTTGAGCATGGGCGTATCTACCGAGTCGGGGAAAATAGTCGATACTTTTATATTGTGCTTTCTCAGCTCTATCCCAAGAGTCAGGAAGAAGCCCCTTAAAGCGAACTTCGACGCCGTATAGATCGAGCTGTAGGTTTCGGGAACCAGGCCGGCCAGCGAGGAAACGGTCACGATATGTCCCTGTTTGACAGGTATCATAACGGCCAGGACTTCCTTCGAGCAGTTAACGGCCCCCATGAAATTCACCTTCATCTGGGCATCGATATCATCGTAGGCGCAGTCTTCAAAAAGCGCCGGCCTGATAATGCCCGCGTTGTTAATCAATATATCGATTTTGGAGAACCTGTTTACCGCCGATTCTACCAGCTTTTTTACGTCCGCCCTGTCCGTAATGTCGCATTTAACGATCAACGGATTCGAGGTCAAAGCGGAGGCCGAGGATTCCAGGCCGGCTGAATTAATATCTGCAAGCACGAGCTTTGCCCCTCTCCTGTCCAACTCCTTTGCAAGCGCTGTGCCTATGCCGCCTGAAGCGCCGGTTATGATAACTGTTTTGTTTGAAAAGTCGTACTTCACCCTTGCCTCCTGGCCGCTGTGCTTAAACTGCACTCTATAATATCAAATTTGACATGACTACATAATCCGGAGGCATGGTGTACTGGTTTATCCTGATCCTGAGAAATTAAATACTGATACAGCGGCAGTTGATACGCCATATAGATTTTGTGCTAAAATCATAGAGGCGTATCCAATGGACAATACAAGCGTTGTCGACCTTGTGACGGAAGCCCGAGTGGGTTCCCATCACTGTCTGTTCTATCAATCACAGGATGACCTGGTCAACCTGGTGGCCGAATACTTCAGATCCGGTATCGAGAAAGGTGAATACTGTATCTGGGTCACGGCTGACGGCGGCGTTGAGAAAAAGGCGCGCACATCTCTCGACAAAAAGTTGAACGGCGCCCGCAAACAGAAGGCAGGATCACAGGTTGAGTTCCTCCAGTGTTCCGACTGGTACCTGCGCGACGGTTCATTTCGTCCCGAGCGGGTATTAAACAGCTGGGTAGAGAGGCTTAAGCTGGCCCTTAACAGCGGTTATCAGGGTCTCAGGGTCAGCGGTGACCTGGGCTGGCTGGATGCCACCGACTGGGGAACGCTCATGGGTTATGAGAGAGATGTCAACGGCATAATCGCAGGGCAAAACTTTTCAGCAGTCTGCAGCTATCCGCTGCCCAAAATAAATGCTTCCCAGATGATCGA
>Ga0247841_10009688_pt1 | contig 13391 bp, 10 predicted proteins | sample LaCruzMarch2015__2_FD_192410 | JGI IMG/M metagenome (GOLD analysis project Ga0247841, IMG submission 192410) | Freshwater microbial communities from meromictic Lake La Cruz, Castile-La Mancha, Spain - LaCruzMarch2015_18m | ecosystem: Environmental > Aquatic > Freshwater > Lake | place: Spain...
AGTCGCAGCCGCTGCGCTGCAATCGATAGAATTTGTCGGGATGCCAGAGGCCCGTATACCATTGGCGCAGGCCGCCGTATATGTGGCATGCGCGCCGAAGTCCAATGCCGCTTATTTAGGGATAGAGTGCGCGCTTAAAGACGTAGAAGAGGGTAAGGTGCTGGAGGTGCCGGATCATCTGAAAGACGCGACGCTCGATTCCGAGGCGTTCGGCCACGGCAAGGACTATAAGTACGCCCACGATTTCAAGAATCACTATGTGAAGCAGGAATACAAGCCTTCCGGCAAGATCTATTATATCCCCACCGAAATAGGATACGAGAAGAAGATCAAAGAATGGTTGGAGCGCCTCAAGGGGAGGGGTGCGCATTGAAGAGAGAATCAAGAGAAAAACTGTTTTAATTGCTGACAATGCGGCCAAGGCGATAAAATTATTCACGAGGCGTAAAAAAGACGGAGTGTATGCCTGAATATAAGCTTATCTTATTGACTTTTTTTATGGCGGCATTAAATATCGGGTTACTTTTAAAACCAGAATATTGCGCGTTTTTAACGATTATTTTTTCACAATCCTCCCTAAGCATACCCAGCCTGCCGGCCCCTATTTCTTATATCGAAATTTTTTATATGGTTGGTTTTACATTTTTACTTGCCATCTTAATCAGCAATGCCGTATCAGGGCGGCTATTTAGATGCGAGCAAGGTTATTATGGATATGTTTATGGGTTGATACTAGTGATTATTATCACCATGCTGTTCCGTGGTTTTGGGCTTAATATTGCCGGAACGATGCAGGCTGGCGGGAAAACATACCTTACCATGCTCCTCTCCTTAGGGTTGATTTTAGGGTCCGGATCAATTGGGTTATCGGCTGGTCAATGGAGGGCCGCGTTAATTTTTATGTGCTGCTTGGGGATGATTTTTTTGGATATAAATAATCCTATTGACGGTGGAACCGGATTTTTTGATTATTTTTCATTGAAAAATGAGGGCGCGCGTTTCATATACGGCGGATCCATTGGCATTTCTCTGCTTCTCTTGTTTTATATTTTATCCGTTGGAAAAAATATGAATACCCTGATCAAATATCTAATGTTAATAGCCAGTTTTATTTTAATCGGGATGTCCGGTCACCGGATTGCATTTATCACAGCTGTTTTATTTATAGGTATTTTTAATTTAATCAGGAATAGAGACAGAAGCGGGAAGGTTAAGTTTATGTTGAGGGCATTTATTTTATTCATAGCATTAATAGTTGTTTTGTCCGCAGTAGTTCCTTACTTGCCAGTTTCTTTTCAGCGCGGCCTGACCTGGTTGCCTTTTGTTAAAGTTAGCTCTCTGGCAAAGGCCCAGGCCCAACAAACAATAAAATGGCGTGTAGATATATGGAGAAGCGTGTTGCCTGATGTGCCCAGGTATCTTTGGATCGGCAAAGGATGCGCATTTAACAGGGAAGAGTTTTTGTATCTAATGGATACCAGGGGAGGGGCTTCCCTTGAAAAACTGATGCTTACCGGCTCTTATCATAATGGGCCATTGGGGCTTATTATTAAGTTCGGCGCAATTAGCCTCATTTTGCTTTTAGGGCTGTGGTTCGTGTCGTGTCGTAAGCATATGCGCCTGGCTCAGGGCGAATGGCATGATCAGAGAATAAAGGGCTACCACCGGGTTATGCTCGCCTATTTTATTACACGATGCCTCACTTTTATCTTTATATTTGGAAGCGTCGACATGTTACCGCGGTTGCTGTTTTTAATCGTAATCCTGGAGCAGCTTGTCAGCTCTGACCTAAAATCAAAGGCAAGAGAGGGCTTGCCAACGCGTCTTTTGAATACAGGATGAAGAAAGTTCTAAAATACATACATTTGTTAGGATGCATGATAAAGGTCTGGCTATGAAAGTTGCTTGGGTTTGTGCGTATCCTGTCAAGATGCTTGAGTCTGCCGGTTTAAAATTCGGCCGCAGGGTGGGTCATTCTCATCCATACAGCTGGATCGTAAACCTTTCAAATGAGCTGGCGCGACAGAAGCAAATAGAGCTGCACATTATCACTGAAACTAAGTATATCGCAAGGAGTCGGCAGATAACTTTTAATAATATCAGTTTTCATATATTGCGCAATGCCCTGCCTTTTACTTTTAGAAGCTTTCCCGCGTATCTTCCGGTAGACGCGATAAGCGGATTTTTTGCAAGAAGGCTGAATATCATCAAAAAAATTAAAGATATAAACCCGGATATCGTGCATGCCCATGGCACAGAGGGGCCTAATGCGCTTGCCGCTATCGGGTCAGGGCGTAAAAATATAATCTCTATACAGGGCATCGTTTCGGAATACCACAAGATCTGCCCAAGCCTTCATTTTGCGTTAACCGGACGCTATGAAAACTTAGCCGTGAAAAAAGGGCGCAATTTTATATGCAAAACCGATTTTGACAAAAGATTTGTTCTTTCCCTTAACCCAGAGGCGCGGATTTATAATATTTCAGAGGCGATGAACCCTGTTTTTTTTCAAGGAAAGTGGGTGGATCCAACTGAAAACAGCATACTTTTTGTCGGCGCCTTCGAGGAACGCAAGGGATTGCATCTTTTACTTGAGGCCTTGTCTCGGGTGGCAAAAAGTATTCCTGATGTATGTTTATATGTTATCGGCACAGGAGAAAAACCCAGAAAACTATTACTGGAAAAAATGTGCCGCAAGCTCGGGATAATGAAACATGTCAAATTTCTGGGCTTTAAGACAGCGCCCGAGATTGCCGATTGGCATCTGAGGTCAAAGATATTTGTGATGCCTTCTAAAATTGAGAACAGCCCCAATGCGCTTACAGAGGCGATGGTTTCCGGAATGCCTATAATTGCCTCAGATCGCGGCGGGATAGGCTCGTTAGTTGAACATAACGAATCAGGGGTCCTGGTAAATCCGGATGATGCCAGTCAAATGTCGCAAGCCATAGTTAATTTATTGCTCGATAAAGATTTGCGTCGTAATTTAGGAAAAAACGCAAAAGATTTTGCGCAGAAACACCGGCCTCCCCTTGTAGCCGAATCAACCTTAAAGGCGTACAAGGAGATAATCGAGGAAGGTTAAGATCAGAAAAATTCTTATGAAAACCATAGCTTTATGCCTTGAGTATCCGATTCATCTGAAAGGAGGGGCCAGCGTAATAGTTAAAACTCTATTACAGGGGCTAAGGGATTCTTACAGGCTTATCTTGGTTTCGCCGGACACAGAAGAATCCGTTGGCTCGTTGCTTTTCGACGGAGCTATAATGAAACATATATACTGGAATCCCGCCGGTGTAACTTTACGCCAGTCGCGTAAATTCGCCGACGACCTATTTTCTTTAGGGGTAGATTTGGCGCATTTTCATTGCGGCGGTGTTTTCGGCTGGGGAAATAGGCGGTGGTGGCAGTCCCCGATAATTTATTCTGCGCACAGAGGCATTCCGTGTGTTTTTAGCAGTCATTTAGTAGTTCCCATATTAAATGGATATCGTTCTTCGTTAAGGCCTAAGTGGCTCAAGATGGGCTTGTTGCCATTAGCCTGGAGCAGTAAAGTCATAACCGTTCTTAGTGAAAAAGCAGAAATTTTAGATTCGCGGCAAAATTATGAAATGATGAAAAGGTGGTATTGGCCGGTACGCTCAAAGTTTAAGTATATATATCACTCTCGTTTGAAAAACAACAGTTATTGCTATGTAGATAAGCCCCGCGAAAAGGTTATCCTTTGTGTCGGGCATATCGCTATGCGTAAAGGGCAACATATACTCGCGGAGGCCTTTGCGCAGATTGCCGATCGTTATCCGGAATGGAGCCTAGTGCTTGCGGGCCCGGACATAGATAGCGTTTGTTTGTTAAAGGTCCGAGAGATTATCGATCGCTATTCTATCAAAAATATTAAACACCTTGGGGAGTATGAGCATCCGGAAGATTTGATGAAGAAGGCGGCTATTTATGTGCAGCCATCAATTCATGAGAGTTATGGATTAGCGCTACAAGAGGCGCTTTTTTACGGCTGTGCTTGCATAGGTAGCTACGTAGAAGGCATCCCTGAGCTAATTGAAGATGAGGTCAACGGCCTGCTGGTAAAAGCAGAAGAGATCGAAGAGTTGAGCAACGCTCTTGAGGGGTTAATTCAGAAAAAAGATTTACGGAATAGATTATCCGCGCAGGCGCACGAGTCTATCATTAAGAAGAAATTGAGCGCAGAAAATATGATAAAGCAGCACACGGAGCTTTATGAATCAATCCTTAATAAATAAGGCTAATTTTGTGGTTGCAGTGCCAGGATGTTCAGTCAGGCGCGATAACTTTGCGCGGTTTCTGCAGAAAATATGGAATTAGCCGACGCAACGCTTGATTTAGTCGTAGCGCAAGACGGGCCTCATTATTTATAAGGGTCGTTTTCAGGATATACGGGCATACTTATTTAATTTGTATGCAGGCAGCGGGGCAATATAAGAGATTACTGATGAATATTACTTGGAAAAAAATATGGAACTTATCTGTCAGCCGGATGGCCGGTTTTGTTTTGCACCCCTGGAAGATCAGGCTTCTTCTTATAGCCCCTGATTTTTCCACAAACGGCGAAGCGCTGCTTAAACTTTACCCGGGAATAAATGTAAAAGAGGTGGAGGATTGTTTGGCGCAGCTGCGGACAAGCACTTTTCTTGCCAAAGAGGTAAACGCGAGAATTATTGAGAAAAGACACAAAGAAACTGAAACGGGAGATTGGCGCGAGTTTTTATACCTGCTTGTTAGGTTTGCAGCGCCCGAGGTTATCGTGGAGACAGGAGTTTTTGACGGATTTTCGAGCGCCATGATATTACGTGCCCTGCACGACAACGGAAAAGGGGAGCTTATTTCAATAGACCTTCCTGCAAGGTGGAGATCACAGAAGGAAGCGGAACACACCTTGCCTATCGGCTGTGAGCCCGGATGGGCTATACCGGATTATTTACGCGGAAGATTTAAGCTTTACCAGGGAGATAGCAAACAACTTTTGCCGCAGGTTTTGCGTGAATGCGGGAAGATAGACATGTTTTTTCACGACAGCCTGCATACCTTTGAGCATATGGTTTTTGAGTATGAGACTGCCTGGCGATATTTGGTCGAAGGAGGCCTTCTTTTGAGCCATGATATATTTTATAGTTCGGCATTTAATAAATTCTGCCGGGAAAAAGGAAAAGATTATATACGTTGCGGGGTAGGAGTAGTAAAAAAATAGAATAGAAACACAAATTTTATTGTTGGACGGCTTTCGTTCGGAGAAATATCCAGATGGTGTATGTGATCATTCCCGTTTATAACCGCAAAGGCACAACTCGCAAGTGCCTGGAGTATTTAAGAAAGCAGTCGTTTAATGATTTTATGACTCTGATGATAGATGATGGTTCTACTGATGGCACCGCAGCAATGATCAGCTCCGATTTTCCTGAAGTTGTATTATTACAGGGGAACGGCGAGCTCTGGTGGACTAAGGCGGTGAATATGGGCATACGTAATTTTATGCCTCATTTCAAAAGCGGAGACTATGCGCTTTTTCTTAATGACGACGTGGATATAAATAAAGATTATATTTCTAATCTTGTTATTTGTGCATCAAAAAACCCGGGCGCCTTGATCGGTTCTTTGTTAAAAGATAAGCATTCCGGCGAGATTAGTTTCCCGCTTCAAGAGAAAAAGATAGGATTAGCTACCCCTGAGGCAGAAGCCATTTTTGTCGAGTCTTTGGTTGGCAGGGGAATGCTTGTCCCGGTCTCGGTTTTTGAGAAAGTGGGGTTATTCGATGATGCCCTGCCGCACTATTCCGCTGACACAGATTTTAGCCTTAGAGCAAAAAATGAGGGGTTTGATTTAATAGTAAGCGCCCGGGCAATAATATATTATGATATGCGGGAGAAGAAAATATATTATTCAAGCATAGTCAATCCTTTTGAATATCTGCGGTGGTGCTTTTCTATCAAAAATCCTTTTAATATCAAAAGCCGGTATATTATGAACAAAAGACATAAAAAGTGCTGGTGTTTAGCTTTTGCGTACGACATATTAAAAATAATACTAAGGTACCCGAGGAATATTTTAATCTTTATTTGCCGCCCTATGTTCATCAGAAGGCAGCAAAGGAAGCATTTCTCGAAGGGGTAAGATCAAACATGATCAACTATAACGAGCTTTTATTCCGGCTCACACATATGCTCATCCTGACGCGGAGCTTAATATGTGTGAAACAAGCCACGAAAAGTCGGGCATGTCTTTGACCCGATGTTTTGAAAGAATCCGTAAATTCTCCTGATAACATAAAAGAGAGGTTAAAGCATCTTTTTAATAATATATATTTATGACAAATTTAAAATGACAAATGTCCAGAAGATATTCGGAGATTTATGAGCATATCTTTGACAAAAAATAAGGCAAACTTCGTTGTCGCCATTCCGGGACGGTCAAGCTGTGACAATTTTGCCAGATTCCTACAAAAAAACGATTTATTACGACTTTATGCCATAGCTACAAGAAGGGGTACTGAAGGAATCTCCGATAGCGTCACGAGCTTGAACCCGTTTTGGGGCCTGCTTAAATACATTGCCCAACGATCTTTATCCGTATACTATGGAGAATCTTTTAGATTTGCGCTACATCCTTTATTTGATTTGTGGGTTAAGGCACAGCTTAAACCCGGAGACAATATAATATCCAGTTATGGTTATGCCAATGCATCTTTTAAATGGGCTCAGCAAAATGGCGGCAAGACATTTTTACAGGCTGGGAATTCGCATCCGGATAATTTTTGGAATATTCTGGTTGAGGAACATAAGCGCTGGGGCTCTCGCTATTTACCTGTTGCTCGGTTCCATTATGAGCGATCACGAACCATGCTTGATTTTACAGATTACGTGTTCGCCGTAAGTGGTTTTGTAGAGAAATCATTTTTGGAGAGAGGGTTTGCTCCAAGCCAGGTATTTAGGATTTTTTATCCCGTGGATTTATCGTGCTTTAAGTCATCGACAGAGCATCGAGCCAAGGATAGGCCTTTAACAATTATTAATACCGGCGGGCTATCTCTGCGCAAGGGGTCGCCTTACCTGCTGGAGGCTTATCGTATTATTTTAAAAGAAGAACCCGGCGCCAGGCTTTTGTTATTTAACAACATCAGGGATGATATGAAGCCGATGCTGGCTAAATATAGGGATCTCCCGATTACCTGGTTTTCGTTCTTGCGGCATCCAGAGCTGGCTGATAAATTACGCAGTGCTGATATTTTTGTTTTGCCTTCAATCGAGGATGGTTTTGCTAAAGTGGTTACGGAGGCATTAAGTTGCGGATTGCCTGTTATTACGACCCTTAATACCGGAGCGTCTGATTTTATAATACCGGGTAAAAATGGTGAAATTGTACCCATAAGAGATGCTAAAGCAATAGCAGATAGCGTTTTAAAATGGTGGGGGATCATTAAACATGCGACCAGTTTTCCCGTTGTCCAGTTTGATGCGGATATGCTTAGTATCACATCGTCTGAGAAAGAATTGTCGTATTGTTTAAAACGGATTGGCATACTATGATTTTGAAATTATAGCATAACTTACGAAAAATGTTTAACTTCTCCCTTGGCAATTATTGCTGATGAGATTGATAAGAAGCGACGCTCGCTTAGCCTATGAATATAAAAAATAAGACTTTAATTATACAGAATTGCCTACAGCATTATCGGGTGCCTTTCTATGATAAATTGAGGCTAGGGCTTTCAAAACAAGGGATCCAGCTGGACCTGATTTATGGAGACGGAGACGCATCTTCACGAAAAAGAGGGGGGATGGCCTCTCTCCCTTGGGGTACCCCTGTCAAAAATCATATTATCAAGATATTCGGGATCGAATTGTTATGGCAACCGGCTTTAAAATATATTAAAGATTATGATCTTATCATCGTGGGACAAGAGAACAAGTTTCTCCTGAATTATATCCTGTTTATTTTTCAGATATTCGGAGGCCCAAGAATTGCCATGTGGGGACATGGAATAACTGCAAGGGCATGTAATCTCAGCCTCATTCGGAATTTTGTCAAGAAAACCTATTCCCGCTTGCCATTTTGGTGGTTCGCTTATACCAAAAAAAGCAAGGATACAGTGTCTTCATTCGGGTATCCCCCGGAAAAAATTACGGTGGTTGAAAATAGCATCGATACGCAATCTTTGAGAGAGGCGTCTTTGGCAATAACAGATACGGAGAAGCGCAGCATTTTGGATAAATATGGTTTGATTGGAGAAAATACTTGTATCTATTGCGGGTCGCTGTATAAAGAAAAAAACCTGTCGTTTCTTATTGACGCATGTGATATTTTGGCAAATAAAGTTCGCAATTTTGAACTTATTATTATAGGTTCCGGGGAAGAGAGGCCGTTTGTAGAAGAAAAAGCCCGGCAATACAGTTGGATTAAATATTTCGGCGATAGGTATGACAGAGAAAAGGCAGAATTGTTTAATTGCTCAAAGCTTCTGCTTATGCCGGGCGCAGTCGGCTTAGCGATATTGGATTCTTTTGTTTTTGGCAAGCCCATTGTCACTACAGACAACCCTTATAATGGCCCGGAAATCGTCTATTTAGATAATGGCAATAATGGCATGATGACAAGTTATGATGCAACGGAGTACACCTCAGCAATCATTAAGCTTTTAGAAGACAGCGCTCTTTATGCCAAGATACAGAAAGGCGCATTGGGGTCAGGACAAAGATATTCTATCGATCGCATGGTGAATAACTTTGTAACCGGGGTAGAAAAAATTTTGGCCATAGCGCAGGGCTTGAAAACTACTTATAGGTGGATATGATTGGCAAAGCTTTCACTGTCGATATAATAATAACTACCAGAAACAATGCTTCGATATTGCGGAATAATTTAACATCGGTTGCGAAGCAAACATTTCTGAACTATCATTGTTATGTTGTTGACGATTGTTCTACGGATGAAACAGCCACAATGGTGGCAAATGAATTTCCCTGGGCGGAGCTTCTGATCTCCAAAGAGCCACGCGGGCCATCGTATAATAGTAATGTTGCCGCTGCTAAGGGAAGCGCCCCTTTTATTGTTACACTCGACGATGATACAGTCCTTACAGATGATTGGTTAGAGGAGATGGTAGGCCTTATATCTTCCAGCCCGGTGACCGGGGCAGTAGGTTCACGGCTTCTCTTTGTAGATCGGCCCGATAAAATTATGGGAATCGGGTGCTTTCTTCCGGCTAATGGGTTAGGTAGTGATATGTGTTTTAATATCTCCTTAAATACAGTCCATAGTCTAGCCGAACGTCTTACGCGTATTGTCTATGCCTGCTCTGCGGCGATGATTATTAGGCGTAGCGCTTTTGAAAAATCCGGAGGTTTCGACCCGCTGTACTTTTATATGTCGGAAGATTATGATTTAGGCCTTCGTATAAATTCCTGCGGATATTTAGTAATATATAATCCCAGAGCCATCGCTTATCATCATTATCATAAGGCGGCGCGTAACATATGGTCCGCGTCGGAGATAGACTATCTTTACTATCGCAACGGGCTGTGCACTATCTTAAAGAATTTCTCGCCAGTTACTATTCTGAGCATGGCGCCTTATTTTTTGTTTGGTGCTCCGGAGAAGCTGCTTGTTGCGGTTAAAGCTATAGCGTGGAATCTGTTTCATATTGGCCATATTGTTAAGAACAGGCATTACATTGGAAAACACCGGATAGTTGTAGAGAGTGATGTTTTAACTCTTAACCTATTTCTTCGCTCATTATACAAGTATGGCATTGTTCCTTTATCGAGGCAGACTAAAGGTTTATTGTGGAAAAAGCGCATGGAGAAGCTGCCTTTTATAATTTCTCCGTTACTGAGCCGTTGTTTCGAAAATGTTTTTCATAAAAACAGGTACGTGGATAATATAATTTTTTTCGTAACTAATCTATGTAATGTTGCCAGCTGTAAACATTGTTTTCTTCGTAATGACTTAAATAAGGATGTGGACAAAAATTTATCTCTTCAGGAAATAGAAAAGTTTTTTATTTCGTTGGGAAAAACCGGAAACATTGTATTGGGCGGAGGTGAGCCTTTTTTGCGGGACGATATAGATCGTATATGTATGATTTTGGAGCAGACCTCACAGCCAAGGACCATTACTATACCGACTAATGGTTTGGCCTCCGAGATTATTTTCCAAAAAGTTAAGAGTATTCTTGAAAAGACACAAACGCGTATTATTATTTCTCTGTCAATAGATGGGCCGCCGAAAGTACACGATGAGATTCGTCAAATCCCGGGTTTATTTGATAAAGTGCGGCATACCTATAGTAAACTCCTATTTCTGTATTATATGTTTTACCCTCGCCTGACCCTACAGGTGAACTCAGTGTTATTTAATGATAATTATAAGTATCTTAGAGAGACATACAATATTATTAAACATGATTTTCCTCAAGCTAAACTCACTTTTGAAGTTATCCGTGGGCATTATGATTCTTCTATTGCCAAGCCTATTACCAGCGCGATGTATGGCAAATTTATTGAATTACTACGAGAGTTAAAGGATCCGCTATTGGATAGGTCCATCCGTCTTCACCGCCTTGCCCTGAAAACCATTAAACGAGAAAAACAGGTTGTCCTATGCAATGCCGGTAGAAATTTTATTGTTCTTGATTACTTAGGCAATTTATACCCATGTGAAATACTGCCTTCATTTGTTAATATTCGCGATATAGAATATAATTTCTTGAATGTGGCAAAGGACTCTCGTTGGCATAAAATCGTTAAGAATATTCGAAAGGGAAAATGTTACTGCACCCATATGTGTTTTTTAGGTAGCAGTTTACACGATGGCTGGGGTAAATTAAAAATGTATATCAAAAAAGACAGCAACTAAAAATAAGATGAAGATAATTCTAGTACACAATTATTATATGAGCAAAGGCGGGGAGGACAGGACTTTTGCTTTAGAAGCTGATTTATTAAGACGTAATGGCCATGCGGTTTTAGAGTATACAGATACAAATTTACGTGTAAAAAATTTAAGCGGGATTAATGCGGCCATTCAAACCATATGGTCTGAATACTCAAAGCGTAGATTGCTTAAGCTATTAAAGCAATTTAAGCCGGACATAGCGCACTTTCATAATACCTTTTTACTTATTTCCCCTTCGGCGTATTATGCTTGTATGGAGACAGGAGTTCCTGTGGTGCAGACACTGCATAACTACCGCTTGTTTTGTCCTTCAGCGATCTTCTTTCGCGATGGTAATCTTTGCGAAGATTGCATTGGCAAGACTTTCCCCTGGCCGGGAATTTGGCACGCCTGTTTTTACAATTCCAGAAATAAAACAGCGGTAGTTGCAGCCATGCTAACCGTTCATCGGTTTCTTAAGACATGGAACAATCAGGTGAATGCCTATATAGCCCCTACTGATTTCTTCAGAAGAAAGCTTATTAAATGTGGCCTTCCGGAAGATAGAATTTTTATTAAGCCCAACTTTATTTATCCCGATCCGGGTATCAATAACGAGGCGGGGTGTTATGCGCTTTTTGTAGGCAGGATATCATCCGAAAAAGGAGTAAGAACGATTATTGAGGCTTGGCGGCGTATTAATTCAATACCACTTAGGATCGTAGGCGAAGGGCCTTTATCTGCTAAGTTTAAGCAGTATGTTAATCGCATGAATATAAAAAATTTAGAGTTTCTAGACAGTAAGAGCAAAGAAGAGGTGTTGCTTTTGATGAAGATGGCAAAATTTCTTATTATTCCATCTGAATGGTATGAATGTCTTCCCACCGTGATCGTAGAAGCTTTTAGTTGCGGCGTACCGGTCATTACCTCGCGTCTCGGAGCTATGGCAGAAATAGTTGAAGATAAAAAAACAGGTCTTCTTTTTGCGCCAGGTGACTCCGAAGATCTGGCAGATAAAGTGCAGTGGGCATGGAATCACCCTGAAGAGATGAAAAGTATGGGGAAGGAAGCGCGCAAAGAATACGAAGCAAAGTACACAGCAGAAAAGAATTATCAGATACTGATGGATATTTATCAAAAGGCGGAGGATTTCGTATGAAAACCGATTTTTTAATCGTAGGGGCTGGATTTTTCGGAGCAACCGTTGCAGAGCAATTGGCAGCTGCCGGATTTCGGGTGTCGATTTTGGAGAAAAGGACCCATGTCGGCGGAAATTGTTTTTCTAAGATAGACCCAGAGACCGGTATTGAGTGCCATGAATACGGCCCACATATTTTTCATACCTCCGACGAAAAAGTGTGGGCGCACCTGAATCGTTTTACAGTCTTCAACACGTATCAGCATACGGTTTGGACCACCTTCAAAGGCCGCGTCTATTCCATGCCGATCAACCTCGCGACGATTAATGCGTACTACGGGCTTAATTTAAAACCGCGTGAGGTCGAAGCGTTTATTGAACAAGAGCGCACGAAAGAAATTGTTCTTTATCCGCAAAATCTGGAGGAGAAAGCCATTTCGCTGATCGGGCGGCCGCTGTATGAAGCTTTTATCCGGGGATACACTATTAAACAATGGGAGAAAGATCCCAAAGAGCTCCCTTCCGACATAATTACACGCCTATCGGTGCGGCATAACTTTAATAACCGGTATTTCGATGACAAGTATGAAGGCATCCCGCTGGATGGGTATACAAAAATATTCGAGCGAATGCTTGATCATCCAAAGATTGACGTGCATTTGAATAAGGATTATTTTGATCTCAAAGATGAGTTCGACGGGATTCCAATGCTTTATACCGGACCGATTGACAGGTTTTTTGAATATAAATACGGGCGTCTTGACTGGCGCACGATTAATTTCGAGCGGCAAGTCCATGAAATACCGGACTATCAGGGATGCGCGCAAATGAATTATGCCGACGACAGCGCTCCCTTTACAAGAATCCATGAGTTTAAACATTATCATCCGGAGCGTCCCGCGACGGACCGGACCGTGACCTTCAAGGAGTTTTCCCGGGTCGCCGGGCCGGCGGATGATCCTTATTATCCGGTCAACACCTCCCGCAACACCAAGCTTCTGGAGCAGTATCAGCATGAAGCCAAAGGATTAAAAAGCTGCTGGTTCGGCGGGCGTCTGGGCTCGTATAGGTATTTTGATATGGGTGATTCAGTTGCGGCAGCGCTCACCTGTGCGGAAAAAATCAGAACGGAGTCGATTAATTTAAACATAAGGAAGATCACGTGAAAGAGTTCGATCTGGCGCTGGTGATGCCGGTTTACAATGAAAAAGACTGTATCGCAGGGGTGGTTCAGTCATGGGATGAGGTGCTGACTTCGCTGAATATCCGCTATCAGATCCTGGTTTACAACGACGGATCCAAGGATAATACGCTGCAGGTTTTACAGGGGTTCAACAACAGCTTGACTATC
>Ga0247841_10009690_pt1 | contig 13387 bp, 10 predicted proteins | sample LaCruzMarch2015__2_FD_192410 | JGI IMG/M metagenome (GOLD analysis project Ga0247841, IMG submission 192410) | Freshwater microbial communities from meromictic Lake La Cruz, Castile-La Mancha, Spain - LaCruzMarch2015_18m | ecosystem: Environmental > Aquatic > Freshwater > Lake | place: Spain...
CGCTATCCTTATTGCCGAAAAATTTGCATAATTCAAGCATGACCTGTTCGCCTTCGCCGTGAACGATAATATCTAAATTATCGCAAAGCTTAAAAATAGCCTCCGGAGGCAAGCTAGTACAGCGCCCGCCTAAAATAATTTTGGATTTCTTATCCCTGGCTTTAATAAAATTTGCAATTTCAACAGCATACTTTATGTTGAAAATATTACAAGTTAAGCCATAAATATAAAAATTCTTAGTATCTAAGTAGCGCTCAAGCTGCGGGATGCCTGCTTTTAATGCCGGCATATCATAGATCTCAACGCCATACCCCTCTTTTTCCAAAACAGCGGCAATATAAGCTAATCCTAACGGCGGCATAGGATAAACACCGCTAGTGTTATATCTTACCCTGACTGTTGGCGGCGCTATTAAACAAATATCCACGATAAACCCTATCTGCCATTAAGGCTTTTAAATTGCTGTTTGAGCAACAACCATCCTCCAACGCATAAATCCCTGAAAGGCGTTAATTTTATGTGCCTGACAATAGAGCGCGGCCTGAAATAAAATTGAAACATCGCTTTCCTTTGCAGGCCCACCAACTCTCTGGCGTCCATCGTATCCGATACATAAATCATATCTTTATAATTAACCTGAGGCGACCAATCTAACCAGCTCATGAATCTCTCCGAATTCTCCAAATCAAATTCCGTTTTGCACCTATCAAACAAAGCCGTGCCCGGATAAGGAACGACAATATTAAATTTTGCTATTGTGCAATCAAGTTTTTTTGAAAACCTTATTGTTTCTTCGCAATCCTCTTTAGTCTCTCCAGGAGCGCCGAGCATAAATAGCCCGAGGGAATAGATTCCCGCCTTTTTAGTAAACTCCATAGCTTGTAATGCTTGTTCAAGGGTAGAATCCTTTTTTAGAGTATCCAGGATTTTTTGTGTACCTACTTCAAATCCATACATCACAAGATAAGCACCCGCCCTCTTCATCATCTTTAAAAGCTCTAGATTAACCTTATCTACCCTGCTTTCCGCGATCCATTTTATCTTTTTTTCCAATCCCCGGGAAAAAATCTCATCGCAAAATTCCAGACCCTGCTGGATAGAAAAAGGGAAAAAGGGGTCATTAAAAGCGAAGCAACTTATGCCATAACTATTATGCATGTATTCGATTTCATCAACGATATTTTTTGTTTTCCTGTATCTTATCTTTTTATGGATCTTTTCCTGGGCGCAAAAAACGCATTGGTAAGGGCATCCTCGAGAGGCCAATATAGGCAGGAATTTTGTTCTATTCAAGCCTACCAACGGGCAATAATCGTATTTTGCCAAGTCCAATAAATTCCACGCCGGATATGGTATGCTATCTAAATCTTTTACCGGTTCCCTATCAGGATTATGATACACCTTGCTACCCTTGATAAAACTAACCCCTTTGACTTCTTCAAGGCTGCGCCCCTCCCTGAAAGCAACCATTAATTCCAGCATGCTGTATTCGCCTTCTCCCCGGACAACCGCATCCACAAGGCCGCTTTCAAGAAGCTCCTTAGAAAAAAGCGTGGGATGGATATTTCCCAAAACAATCCTTGTCTCCGGCTTAAGCGCTTTTATTTGCCCTATTAAAAAGAGCGTATTCTTGATAGTCGGCGTCAGGCACGAAAAGGCTACGACATCCGGACTGTGACGCATAACAGCCTTTACAAGCGCGTCATTATCCATTTTTTCAGCAAACTGATCTATTATAACCACCTCAATCCCGCCCTTCTCTAATACGCTGGCAATATAAGCAAGCCCTAACGGCGGGATCGGCTTTAAGAAGTTTCGAATCTTTTCGCTTTTTTCTATCAACATTGAAACTGGATTTACCAATATAACTTTCATGTATTCTTGTTCTCCGGTTATTTGTTGAACAAATTCAGCAACTAATTATCGTACCAGCAAGGCTTAGTCAGATAAAGCACTCTCTTTAAGCCCTTCGGCCCTTTTTTATTAATAAGTATTTCTTTTATATCCTGCAGGAACCCTTTCGCGAAGATACTCATAAACCACCAGTATAATTTCCGGCGGTAACGAAACCTTGAGAATAGCCCCTGCAAAGCTACCGGCCAACGGCGCAGGATAAACTTTAAACTTGCCGCCTTAGTCAATCGGGTAATTTCGTCAAGCGATAGATGCTCAGTGGCCATAACCGGCTGCAGCCAGTCATAACACCTGAAATCCTTTACGCTAAGCCATCCTTTTTGAACGGCCTCCTGGTATAATTTCGTCCCCGGCACAGGGGTTATAGGATGAAACATCATAAACTCTACCCCGATATCCAAAGCATAATCAACCAGGCTTAACAAAGAGGTCTTATCTTCTTTTCTGACTCCGGTCAGGAAAGTGCCCTGCCTATGCACGCCGGGATACTTTTGTTTTAAGATTCTGAATACTTCCCTGCAGACTTCTTTCTGATAACATTTATGTAAATCCTTAAAATCCGCATCATGCTCCCGCTCAACTCCGATAAAAGCGTTGATTAATCCGGCTTTTACCATTTTTTCAAAAATGCCCAGGCGCTCGTCCCTTAATATAAAATCAGCACGTAAAAATGCCCACCAGTATAAATCCTTGTATTTTTTCTTTAAGAGCTTTTCGCAAAATTCATCACTCCATTTGGGGTCGGTGTTAAAAGTCGGGTCTGCCCATAACAGATATCGCCGGTTATACTTGTTGTAGAGCAGGTCTATCTCCTCAAGCGTCCTGTCAACGCTTTTACTCCTGTATTTTGGTTGGGCTTCCAACTCTCCTCTTTCCGCGTCTGTTTTTATGTGTTTGCCCCAGAAGGTCCAGAGAGAACAAAAACTGCAACTGTCTACGCATCCCCGGCTATGTTCTATAGTAGCTCCCTGCGGCCAAAAATATCCCGAAGGCGAATAGCTTTTCATGGGCATAAGATCATACGCCGGCAAAGGAAGTTCATCCAGATTATGGATTAAAGGCCTTAGGGGATTATTTATGACGCGGTCGCCTTTCTTATAGGATATTCCCCGCACCTTACTGATATCTTTACCGCCCTGTATTGCCTCAAGCAACTCCACAAAAGTATATTCCCCCTCAAACCTGACAATATAATCAATGGGGTATTTAGTCAGAGATTCTTCCGGGGTCCAGGAGAAAAAATGCCCTCCGGCAATAGTAATGGCCTTAGGATTTATATCCTTTGCCAGCTTAAACAGCCTGACTGCCTCATGATGATAAAGGGCTTCCTCACCGGCCCCAATTACGTCGGGCTTTTCCTGTCGGAGCATGCCCTCCAGTGTCTTCCATCCTATCTTAAGCGGAGGACAATCTATGATTTTTATCTGTACATGCGGCAACTTCTCTCTTATTGTTGAAGCAAGGCATGGCAGGCCTAAGGGCAACATGTAATTATCCGACTCATTCACCACCGGCCACAAGTACCGCGGAGGACGAACTAGTATTATTTTCATTTTATGCTCCTTCCTTAGAATTAAAGAACTCCCCTGAAATTAATCCATCTAAAAATTCAGTCATTAACTTTACTGATTCAGCCTGCTCTCTTCCGTCAATCCTAACCGCGTTCTCCGCAATCTTCGCACAATAACCGCACTTATCGCAAGAGACCAATCTACAGTCGTGATTTTTGAAAAAATCCAAAAAACCATCCAGTTTTCTGTTGTCAATATAAAGCTTTTCTTGGAATAGCGCCTGATTTAAAGTTGCCAACCTGGTAACATCGATTAACTCAGGATGATTAAGATACTGCATTTTTATCGGATTCCAATCGGCAGGATCAGTAAAGGTAAATAAGATTTTAGCTAAGTTGCCATCGTATCTTCTCTCGCTATACGCCTTCACTCTTCTTACCAGTGCTTCTGTAGTCATACACCTATCGCAAAGTTTAAATCTTTCTATGCCGATAGCTTCATATTCGCGAATGTCTTCAGGGCGTATAAATTGAGCTCTGATAAACTCGGCTGGGTTTTTAACTTTCCGCAAAGTACAGTTAACAATACAATACTCAACAAAAAAGTTTTTGTTAGGGTCCCCATCGGTAGTGCCATGTCCTTGCTGATTAGCATGAAGAGGAGCAAATGGGCATCCGCTTAAACAGGTAAGGCTGGCAATTAATTGAAGTTCGCAATTAATATTCTCCTTCAGTGCCCTCAACATCTTAAAGTCCCTATTTATAGTCCGATTGACCAAGGTAATCTCATCGGCACCTAAATCCTGCCACCATTTTGCGCAATCTAGATTATCCACTATAGAAAATAAAGACACGCAAGCCCTTAAGTGAGGAAAATGTTTTTTGACTATCTCTAATAAAGAAGGCAAGGCAACAGTAACGGCCTCTGCCCCTGTAGAAGCTATCCACCCCAGATAATCGATAATATTTCTATAGCCCTCTCTGGTAAATTCCTTATTCCCCATACAACTGGTGTTTATACAGTAATTGAATTTTATTCCGTTCGCCTTTGCCAGCTTTATGTGTTCTTCGGCCTGACTTCTATCTACCTCCGGCAATAGATAGGACATCCTGCCGCTGCCTACCGCAGAAAGAGTAACTGCCCCGTATAGCCATTCCACTTCGGGATAATCTTTAATACGGGCAATCAATTCATTATCCCAATTTGTTGGCACAAATAATTTCATATTTTTTACTTCCTTCCTTAAGCTACTTTCTTGTTAAAAAATTATTCAAAAAATCTTTGTATTCAATGCAAAGCCTATCTTGATAATTTTTATCAATTTTGACGACCTTACCGGCTATTCCCTGACAATAGCCGCATTCATCGCATGAAACATGTTTACAGTCATGGGTCAAGAAAAAATCCAGGAACCCGTCAAGCTCCCTATTATCAATAAAAACCTGCATCTTACCCAGCAACTTTCTTAATTTCGGAATATTTAATATATTTATCTGGAAAGGACGCAGGGAATATTTTATTTTTAACAAAATATTCGGTAAATTGACGAGAGAAAGCCCTCCCAGGTTGGGAAAAAGGTCAATAAGGTTACCGTCATATTTACCATTTAAATAAGCTTGGATTATTCTTATTAAGTCCATACTGGCCAACCTTCTGTCTACAATCTTTATGGAATCTATGCCTAATCCTTCGTATAAATGGACATCTTCAGGCCTTATCCAGGGAGAACTAATCAATAAAGCCGGGTCGGATAATTTCATATATCTGCAAGTCAGATAACAATAATCGAAGATAAAATTACCGTCAGAATTCCTTGTCTGAGAAGCATGCGAAGAAAAAAGCTCGTGGTACTCCTCTAAAGGACAATTATATAAACAATGGTTATTAGCCATCAACTGCAGCTCGCACTTCAGATGTTTCCGGATCTTCTTCAAAAGTTCAAAGTCGCGGTTAACTTTAGTATGCAGCAAGGTAATGGACCTAACCCCCAGGGATTCCCAAAACTTAGCCTTTTCCAGGGAATCCACATGCGCCATTACCGAAACTTTAATTTTCAATCCAGGATAGCTCTTGGTGATTATTTCAGCAAGGTAAGGCAGTGAAACAGTAACAGAATCTACGCCGATCTTTACCAGCCAATCCAATAACCGGAATATCTCCCTCCTGCCCCCTCTTGTGAATTCCCTGCCAGCCAAACAAGAAGCGTTAAGCAGATAATTGAATTCGCAATTACCCTTATGCACGCGCTGTAAATATTTAGCCGCATCAACTCTAGAGATAACAGACAAGGAATACGCGCATCTTCCTCCCCCCACGAAATCTTCCGCCAGCTTTCCGTAGACTTCAAAGATTGCAGGCGATTCAAAAACAGCTAACAGGTCCTCCTGCCAATTTGTAGGAACAGAAAATTTCATATTATTTAATCCTTTCTTGTATAAATCTCGAATATCTGCCCTATCCTGTTAAAAGTCCCCGTCTCAACGTAATGCTTGTTAAGATACCCCATAAATTTATAACCATCTTTTGATTTTATTAATGAAATAATATGGTGCGGCTCAAACGGGGTTCCGAAAATAGAAGCTAAGTCTTCAGGTATCCCCCCCCTTTTATGAATTAACACCAATTTGACATGATACTTCTCAAGCTCATCTATTGCGTCATCTACGGTAATGCCCCCGCGCAACACGGCTGCTTCGCTAATGCCGCTCATAAGAGGAGTACTTCTTCTTCGGGCATAAAAAAGAGTATCCCCATAATCCGCGACCACATAATCGCCTTTATCTGTATGCCCTTCAATGTATTCGGCGAAAATCCTAGTCCCGCCTTCTTTTATGGAAGACATGGCAATATTGCGGATTAATCCCGGTATAAAAATTTTGGCCAAAGCAAAAGCTACAATCGCAATCCCTAAAATTCGCATCAAGGCCCGCTTATTCATAACCAGCGAAAAAACAAAAGACGTAAAGACTAAAACAACGACAGGCATAAAATAAAGTAAATAGCGCCCGGTTTCAGAACTATAAGGGCTAAATAATAGCCAAAAGATATTGAGGGTATAAAAAACAAAGACCCTCTTCAGGTCATTATTAACATACAGGTACTTTATCATAAGAGGCATAGAAAAGATTATCAGCCAAGAATGTGCGCCTGGCTTGCTATATTGCCAATTATTAACCATAAAGAATTCTTTTATGTTGCTCACTATTGTGCTTAATAGATTTGGCATATAGAGCCCGGGCTGATCAAAATGATAAACCACTACACAAGTCAGGAATGATGGAGACATGCGGTAAATAATGATTAAAATAACCGCTGCAACCGCGGAAAAACCACTTATAAACGGGACAAACGCCTGTGAAATAACCGAAAATTTTCTTTCTGTTACTGCCTGATAAATAATAAACATCACCAGGGCAGCTAGGCCAAACACAGCAAAGAGCTTGTACCCTAAAGATAGGGCATAAAATATGCCTGAACAAACAAAAAATAATTTACGCTTATCCTGCCAGGCTTTTATGAACAGAAAAAGGCCGAGCGTAGAGAAAAATACCGCATAAGCATCTGACCGGTAAAGCCTTGCCTGAAAATAGACTACGGGCAAAATCAGGTAAGACACTAACCCTGCCAACCCTACTCCATAACCGTAGATCCTTCTCCCTATCAAAAAAATCAGGTATCCAGTCAGTAAAGTTGCTACCGCGGAAAACATTCTCGCCCATATAACCAATGGGCCAAAAACCTTAAAAATAAGGTACCCGGTAAAGAGGAATAACGGCCCTTCCGGCACATAAAAATCCTTGTAAGGAATTTCCCCTTCAGTCATACGCCAGGCCTGATACAGATAGTTACCTTCATCGTCGTGAATAAGCCAACCTGTAAGATTATAAACATACGGAATAAGAATACCAAGCAATATTAAAAAAACTAATAGTCTGCCAGCTTTTCCGCTACCTGAATGAATAAACTTGTTTATTTCCATTTTTATTTAAAATAATACTAATAGAGCATTCTCTTTCAAGCAAGCACAGTTCCGATTACAAAATGGGCCTGCTTAAACAAACACTTGCAAGATTTATTAAAAAATACTTCAGTTACCTTCAGAAGAATAGCGTCTTTTACTACCTTAGGGAACCGCGATGAATTATATTTACTTGAGCCTTTTTCCCGGTCTGCCCAGGAAATCTTAACTTCTCCTATGGACATACCTTGGAATTTAGCAAGGACCGGGACAAATCTGTGAAAACCGTCTGCTAAAAATACCTTTTTATAAAAAGCTTTACTGTAGCCCCTGAAACTGCAACTGAAATCGTGCACTTTTAAATTAAACATACACACTCCAAAAAAATTAGCCATAATCGAGGGCATCCTCTTAGACAATAAATATGGATTCTTGGTCTGCCTGCGGCTGCAGACAACATCCGCTCCCTGCTGAAGCACGCCTAAAAGCAAAACTATATCCTGGGGGTTACACTGAAGGTCTCCGTCAATGGTAACCGCAAAATCACCCGAGGCAGCGTCAAAACCTGCGGCAAAAGCCGCGCTCTGGCCAAAATTTCTGATAAATTTTATAACCATGATTTTTTCGCCGGCAGTCTTTAGTCCATTCAATAGCTGATAAGTCTTATCTGTGCTGCCATCATCGACAAATATTATTTCGTGGGATAAAGACAGCCTAGACAGGGAATCCTTAAGCTTTCTGTAAAATAACACCACGTTCTCCTCTTCGTTAAACAAAGGCACGATCACGGAAAGCTTATTCTTATTTTCTGATATAGACATCGAATACCTGCCCGGTCCTTTTAAAATTGCCTATAAACCGATAGCGTTGGTTGAGATAAAACAATAATTTATCACCATCCGGAGAATTAATCAAAGTATTAAAATGATCCGGCTCAAACAGATTCCCCATGATAAACCCCAAATCAGAGGGAATTTTGCCCTCCCTATGGATCAGCACCATTTTAACCCGGTATTTTTCAAATTCATCTATAAGCCTGCTACTGGTGATAGCGCCGCACTCAACTGTTGATTTGCTCATAGCGGCCATTAAAGGCGTAGTCTTTCTTTTTGCATAAAAAAGCACATCCCCGTAATCAGCTGCCACATAATCCCCATCAGAAGTATACCCCTTGACATATTCCGCAAGGGCCAACGTACTGTTTTCCTTTATCCCGGAAAGCGCAAAATCTCTCAGCAATCCCGGTATAAATACTTTGAATAAAGAAAAAATCAGCACTAATAAAGCAAGCCCCCTGATGATTATCCTCCTGTTCCGGTCAAAAACATTAAAAGAAATTCCGGCAAAGACCAGCATAGTTGTGGGCAAAAAATAAAGGGAGTAGCGAAAGTTTGCCCCAGGATAAGGATTAAACAACAGAAAAACTATGCTCATAGCGTAAAAGGAAAATATTTTTCTCAAATCTTTTTTCAAGAACATGTATCTTATGAGCACAGGTAAAGAAAAAATTATAAGCCACGGGTGTTTGTCCCCTATGCCGTATTGCCGAGGAGCAATCATAAGCAAGTCTTCCAGGTTGCCGATGACTGTTGCCAACAAGTTTGAAGCGGCCAAAAGAGGCTGATTAACCTGGTGGCCTACTAAGCATGTGAAAAACCCGGGAGCTATATTTGATAAGACAGCGACCACAGCAAGTATTGCCGTTACAAATCCCGATATAAAAAATAAAAAACAATTCTTCATAACAGGAGCCTTCTTCTCTGTTACCGCCTGATAGAGTATAAATAATAGCACTGCGGTTGCACCTAAGGCGCCGGAGAATTTATAACATATGGATAAGGCGTAAGAAATACCCGAATAAGCAAAAAATAGTTTACGGTTATCCTGCCAAGCCTTTATGAACAAGAAAAGCCCCAGGGTAGAAAATAATATCGCGTGGGCATCCGAACGGAAAAGCCGGGCCTGGAAAAAGACTACCGGAAGGATAAGATAAAAGATTGAAGCTAACAACCCTACCGTATAATTATAGACTCTCCGGCCTATCAGGAAGATCAGGTAACCGGTCAGGATAGTAGCTAGGACAGAAAACGTCCTCGCCCAAAAGACCGCCGGGCCGAAAAGTTTAAAGATAAGATACCCGGTAAAAAGAAAAAGCGGCTCTTTGGGAGTATAAAAATCCTTATAAGGCACCTCCCCTTTCGTCATCCTCCAGGACTGATAAAGATACCCTCCCTCGTCATCATGGATTAACCAGCCGGTAAGGTTATAAGAATACATGAAGAAAACAACAACAAACAGGAGCGCAACCAGCCAACCGCCTAATTTTTTATTTTTATCCATTGTTCAAATAAATCCTTAAACAACCTTCTACAGTTTGCTAAAATCAACCAATCCTATGTTCAAATTATGGATTGCCTCTTTCAACCTGGGAGAAAGTAATACCCCCAGCTCGCGTTCTCTGGCAGTATTGATATAATATCTTTGTTTATTTAAAGGCGCAGACTGCCACTCTTCATCGATATATCCGGGATGGCAGAATATCTCCGTTGTGCCATCTTTCAAATATTCGAATAACCTTTCGCATTTATTTAAAGACATTCCATTTCTTTCCAACAGGCCAAAAGAATAATCGGCTGTCTTTATAGAATTAACAGAATTAATTTTTTTCTTATTCCGGGAAAGGATTTGCAGCAGCGCTATCCTGCCTAATGCTGTGCTCGAGATTTGCCCTCCCCTTAATACAAACTCCAGCATATAGGGATACTCATTTATATTCCTGATTGTATTAATCCCGTGTTTCTTCGCCAGCCTCACGATGATTTCATAAACCCGGCTGATTAAATGGAGGTGTTTTTCACTATCTATATGGGTTATCGTTATCCCTTTCTCCAGAGCTTTGTTTATTTGGGCCTCGCATTCTGCTTCTAATTCTAATAAACTTATCTTTTTTTCGTAGATATTTTTTATTATTTTAAAAATATCCTGCAGAAAAAACCCGTCTTTGCCGATCAGGGTCGCGGTTTTCTGAATAGGCAGCACTGGCGTACCCCTGAAAAAATTAAGATGCAAGCCAATGCCTAAGCCGGGATTCTCCCTGATCAAACTGACTGCGTCTTCAAAACCAGGCATATTGGCCATTAAAGAAGCACTGCTTAAAACCCCTTCTTTATATGCCCTTATTATCCCCCTGTTTATGCCTTTGCTCAGGCCAAAATCATCGGCATTAATTATTATTTGCTTCATAGTAATCCGATTATAAAAAGTTGTCAAAAAAATCAATAGCGCTGCACTGCCTGCATAGCGGTATTTTATTGATATCGCTCAGGGCCTGTTGGCGGAACTCAGCATACCCACGGCTTACCCATATCTGCCTGAAATCAGAGTTATCCATACTCCCAAATTTATGCTCGGCCTGCATATCAAAACAACAAGGGGTGACAGAATTATCGCAAAGCACCACCGTAGACACCCAGGGACGAAAACACCTCTTCTTCCGATAGCCGTCTTTATAAATCTTACGGATGTACCTTGCATCTAAAGGTAAGAAGGCAGCATCAGGCTGCACCCCGGGGAAATCAACCCTCACCTTCTTTATCAACCCCTTATCGGCTTTCAGACGGCCAACCAGCGATTTGAACCGGCTGATTTCGTTTTCATTATCACGGGTGAGTAACAGCTGGATATTGATAAACGGCCGGCATCTCCTGCCCCTCTCCCTGATTATTGAACCGATATTATCAATAACATTTTCAAAAGTATCGCTTTTTTTATGCTTGAGATAAGCCTGGGGAGTCGCGCAATCTAAAGAAACAGTCAATTCGTCCACCCCGCAATTAATGATACTCCCTATGTGTTTCTTGTCTTTAAAATCACCGTTAGTGTGAAGCCTGACAAATATCCTCTTCTTTTTGGCGTAGCTGATCATCTGATAAATCTGGCTGTTCAAAAGCGGCTCACCTAAATTGTACAAAACCAGATAGAACACGCTGCCTTCAAGCTGGTCTATGATTTTAGCGAATTCATCAAAAGCCATATCCCTCTTAGGGCGGTTTAATTTTTCGTAACCGGTCAAACACAGCCTGCAATTTAAATTACACCTGTTAGTCGGCTCGACCTGAAGAAAAAACGGCAATCCCAAAATTTTATTTTTCCGGGTCAAACAAGAATACAGGATAAAAATAATGTTAAGCAAGCGCTTTTTATAAAATAAAACCCCGGCCAATGCCAAGTATTTTGATATAGTAGCAAAAAAACTCTTCATTTACTGCGCATCCTCCATAACCTGACCTTATCCGCGATATATCTTAAATAACCCTCCCGGTTTTCTTTATGAAAATTTACCAGGAGCGCCTTTGGCGCATTAAAACAGAAACTGGTAACGCAGGACGGCTGAGTGCTTCTGTATGTGCTGAAAAAACCGCGGCCTAGATTAATGCCGTTATCTTTCAGGTATTTTACCCTGGCGCCGGTAGAATCCTTGTATGCCCTCAATCTTCTCATTATAAACAGTAATTTACTCTTAGAAATCGTTGTATTATCCTCGTAATAAAAAGGCGTTTTAAAATTCAACCCCTCCTCTTCGTAGATCTTTCTTATCGCTTTTATCACATCTTCATTCTGCGCCAGTGACTCGCTGTCATAAAAATTACTGCCCTCTAAAACAACCGGGATATTGTTTTTTTTGCAGAACTCTACCGTATACAAATGCATGGCTAACCTGCAGCCCAGGCACCAGGAACAGTAAAAATCATATTTAATATTATCGCCTATACAGGCCCCCACGTTCCCTTTTATTGAATATATGAAGTTTTTGATATCAATAATATTATGGGTGATTTTTTTCCCGCATAAATCCGCTACCTGTTTAGCCGCCCTCTTAGAGAAAAACACGTTAATCATCCCCGGCACTCTATAGGTATTAAGTATCAGTTCGTCATAGAGCGGTGCCGATTTTACCGCAAGATAAGTAGAATCTATGCCGCCAGAAAACAACAGGACTGCTTTATTCATATATTCCCCCCGCTAGAAAAACGCTTTAGAATTATGTAGCCTGTAAACACCCTTTCAATCTCGTAATTCTTCTGGATGAACTCATCCAGGTCCTTTACCCCGCTAGCCTTACTGCTTTCGTTCGGCTCATTTATCTCCTCAGAGGCTGTCCAGAGCACTACATACCGCGGCTTCTCTCTGTATAAATCCCCGATTATCTCCTGCTGGATCCTTCTGGTATTGGTAAACCCCGGCTCAAAAACAAAATACCTGGTCGCGCTTTGGCGTTCAGCTAAAAAATAAAACATTACATCATTATTCACCAGCCTGTCATGCCTCAGGTTGCCGACAAAGATCTTTTCGTTCATGCCTGTCCTTTCACGGATGTATCTAATCGCTTCCATCTGGGATTGCGCATATTCCGAAAAATCATAGATCCCTTCTGCCCGGGGAACCAACGGCCCAGCTTCTCTTCTATGTTGCCCCTGCTCTCTTGAATTTATAAAATTATGTCTTAGATTTAAGAAAATCAATAGAAAACAGGCAGAAAAAGAAACCCCCCAAAGTAATCCTTTATAAAGAGCCCCATATTTAAATTTAGCGATAGATTTCATAAAATCTCCGTAAAACAGGACAAATAAAATTATAACCGGGACCATTGTTGCTAAAAGGTGCGGCATATCCGGCCTGCTAACGGTGTAACCATATAAAAAAAACAAAGATAACAACAAAAATACTTTTAACCAAAAGATTCTATCCTTATTTACCGCTTCAAAAAAAACCAGCTTAAAAACTGTAATTAAAAAAACCAAAGCTGGAAGGTAAAAAATGAAGCTGCCCGCTTTAAAGCCAGGAAAGGGAAGAAAACGGTTCTTAAGCCATACTCCGGATAATACATAACCCTGCAATTCCATGGATCCGCCGTAGCGGATAAAAAATATAAAAACAGGTAAAAATACCAGTAAAAAACCGCCGAATAAATAAAAACAGTCCTTCATTATTGAAATCAGCATCT
>Ga0247841_10009691_pt1 | contig 13387 bp, 9 predicted proteins | sample LaCruzMarch2015__2_FD_192410 | JGI IMG/M metagenome (GOLD analysis project Ga0247841, IMG submission 192410) | Freshwater microbial communities from meromictic Lake La Cruz, Castile-La Mancha, Spain - LaCruzMarch2015_18m | ecosystem: Environmental > Aquatic > Freshwater > Lake | place: Spain...
GGACCGCAGCATCCCAGCACCCATGGTGTCCTTCGATTGCTGCTCAAGCTGGAAGGCGAAATTGTCCACCATGTTGATCCGCATATCGGCTACATCCATAGCGGTATCGAAAAAATGACGGAAGCGCTTACATACCCTCAGATTCCACATTTGACTGACCGCATGGATTACCTGTCTGCGCACATGAACAACGAAGCGGTTTGCCTTTGTGTCGAAAATGCACTCCAGGTTGAAGTGCCTGAACGAGCAAAATATATCCGGACCATTTTTGACGAATTGCAGCGACTTGCTTCGCACCAGTTGTGGTGGTGCGCCTCGGGCATGGACCTCGGAGCTTTGACAGCTTTTTTCTATGGCCTGCGCGATCGCGAAGACATCCTCGATATTTTCGAAGAAACCTGTGGTGCCCGCCTGACATTGAATTACAGTGTCCCGGGTGGGGTAATGTTTGATATCCATCCAAATTTCCAACAAAAGGTTAAGGCTTTTATAAAAAAATTCAGAAAGAAATTGCCCGAATACGACAAGTTGCTCACTGGGAATATCATCTTTCAGAACCGTACCAGAGGAGTTGGTATATTATCGAAAGAAGATGCTATCGCATTCGGTGTAACCGGCCCAACCGGAAGGGCTTCGGGTTTCAGCAGCGACGTGCGCAAACACCATCCATACAGCGCGTATCCATATATCCAATTCGAGGAAAAATTAGGAACAGACGGCGACTGTTTCATGCGTTGGAAACTGAGAATGGACGAGATGTGGGAATCAATGAAAATCATCGAGCAACTGATTGACAATATCCCGGCAGGAGACTTTGCCGCCAAAATGAAAGGCGTGATCAAATTGCCGGAAGGCGAATTTTACCAAAGAGTCGAAACGGCCCGTGGCGAATTTGGCGTTTTTATCGTGAGCGATGGAAAGAAAAACCCTTACCGTGTAAAATTCCGTTCACCCGGGTTTTCAAACCTTTTTGCCATCAACCACATCGCCAAAGGATGGAAAATTGCCGACCTTGTAGCTATCATGGCCACATTTGATCTCGTAATTCCAGATATTGACAGATAAAACCTCTGAGTTACAAAAGAAATAATTGTAAGCGTAACAGATAAACCCATTTGATAATGGCATTCGAAAAATACGATTTTACACCGATCACCCAATCCATCCACCAGGGATTGCTTGAATACTGTTCCCCATTACTTACACTGATTATTGAGTGGACAATTATTGGTGTTTTGTACCTGTTATTCATTGCTGTCTTTGGGCTGTTGCTGGTATATGCCGAGCGAAAAGTCTGCGCTGCGTTCCAACAGCGTTTAGGACCTATGCGCGTCGGCCCGTGGGGATTGCTGCAAACCATAGCCGACTTTGTAAAGTTGCTTATGAAAGAGTTGATCACACCAAAGAGTGTGGATAAATTTCTGTATAATCTTGCACCTTTTATCGTCATTATTGTGCCATTCCTTACCATTTCAGTAATTCCATTTGCTCCCGGACTGCAATCGCTTGATTTCGATATCGGTATATTTTTCGTTACAGCGGTTTCCTCGGTTGGGGTTGTTGGCGTGTTGCTTGCAGGATGGGCCAGCAACAACAAATATTCGCTGATTGGCGGGATGCGCAGCGGTGCACAAATAGTGAGCTACGAACTATCGGTTGGCATGTCGCTCATCACGATTGTTATCCTGGCGGGAACCATGCAGGTTTCCGAAATCATTGATTTGCAACGCAATGGATGGTTCCTTTTCAAAGGACACATCCCTGCAATCATTGCTTTCTTTGTATTCGTCATTGCCGGCACAGCCGAAACCAATCGCGGCCCTTTCGACCTTGCAGAAGCTGAGTCAGAATTAACAGCAGGTTTCCATACAGAATACTCCGGTATCAAATTTGCTTTTTTCTTCCTTGCCGAATATATCAACCTTTTTATTGTTGCCGCCATGGCGACCATCGTATTTTTGGGCGGTTGGATGCCGTTCCATATCGGAGGTTGGGAAGGGTTTAACCAGGTTATGGACTTTTTCCCCGGCATAATTTGGTTTTTTGGGAAGGTTTTCGCCATCATTTTTCTCATTATGTGGTTTAAATGGACATTTCCCCGACTGCGTATTGACCAGATTCTGACCCTCGAATGGAAATACCTTCTGCCAATCAACCTTTTCAACATCCTGCTTATGGCAACAATAGTCTTGTTGGGCTGGCATTGGTAAAATTCTGAAACTGATAACATTAACTACAAAAAATGAAATCATTTATCAACTACATAGCCGAAATTCTCAACGGTATCTGGACGTTGGTTACCGGCATGAGGGTAACCGCAAAGTACTTTTTTACCCCCTGGAAAAATGTTACCCAGCAGTACCCTGAAAACCGTGACAAACTCGTTATGTTCGACCGGTTCAGGGGCGAGGTGGTAATGCCGCACAACGAGAAAAACGAACATAAATGCACAGGTTGTGGTATATGCGAAATCAATTGCCCGAACGGCTCTATTGAGGTCATTTCTAAATCTGTCATAAATGAAGAAGGCAAAAAGAAACGTATCATTGACCAGCACATATACCATTTGGGAATGTGCACTTTCTGCAATTTGTGTGTAAAAACCTGTCCTTCGGATGCTATTGTTATGGGGCAGAAATTTGAACATGCTTATTGGGACAGGTCAGCCTTTACCAAAGTGTTGAACAAACCAGGTTCAAAAATCATGGCAGGCATAAAAGAATAGCTTTTCATAGTAACATAAACCCTTAGCTAAACGAAAAAACAAGAAAAATGAATAGTGATGTAATGTTTTACCTTCTGGCCGGGATGATCCTGATTTTTTCGGTGCTCACTGTTACAAGCCGGAAAATATTGCGGGCTGCGATATACCTGTTATTTGTACTTGTTTCCACTGCTGCCATTTATTTCATGCTCGAATACACCTTCCTTGCCGCAGTGCAACTTACCGTATATGCAGGAGGTATCGTTGTACTAATCATTTTCTCGATCCTGCTAACCAGCCATATCAGTGAAAGAGCAATTATGGCTGATATGAAGCAGAGCCTCTTGTCGGCACTGGCTGTTGGAGCCGGAGCCATATTGACTTTGCTCACAATTTTTCAGTTCACCTTTATCCCTTCAATAGAGCCGGCCCAAACCTCCACCGTGACTGATGTGGGAAAAGCTTTGATTTCTTACAACCGCGATGGGTTTGCGTTGCCATTTGAAGTTATTTCTATATTATTGCTGGCTGCCATGATCGGAGCTATAATCGTTGCCAGGAAGGAAAAAGACAACAATGAGGTAATGCGATAATGCGATAATGCGATAATTAGTATTTGGGGAAATTGACACTTTCGGAAATTCGCTATACTGAAATCAAAAAAAAGATGGCACGTGAAAATGTAATTTTGGAAAAGAGTTTTAAGTTTGCTTTGAAAATTATAGAATATTCAGAACTGCTGGAAGAAAACAAAAAATATGTTATTGCCAGACAAATTCTGAAAGCAGGAACTTCAATTGGTGCAAATGTTAAGGAAGCTCAAAGTGCTGAAAGCAAAGCAGATTTTATTCACAAACTAAAAATTGCCGATAAAGAAGCGAATGAACTCGAATACTGGTTACAATTGTGCAAAATGACAGAAAAATACCCTAACCCAGCCAACCTCGAAAATGGACTCTTAGAAATCAAAAAGCTACTCTCAAAAATAATCTCTTCATCCAAAGCATCAACATAACCAATTTAATACCAGCACATTAACACATCAGCACATTAACAAATTAACACATTAACAAATGACCGGTTCCATACCCATGCAATATTTCCTGGTGATCAGCACATTGATGTTTTTTATCGGGATTTATGGGTTTCTTACCCGTAAAAACCTGATTACCATGCTTATGTCAATCGAGTTAATCCTTAATTCAGTGAACATCAATTTCGTGGTTTTCAACAGATATCTTTATCCTCAAAACCTGCAAGGCCATTTTTTCAGCCTTATCATTATAGCAATAGCCGCTGCCGAAGCCGCCGTTGCTATCGCAATCATTATCAATATTTACCGCAATTTCAAATCCATTGATGTGGATAATGTTGACGAAATGAAATTTTAATGCGATAATGCGATAATGCGATAATGCGATAATGCGATAATGCGATAATGCGGTAATGCGATAATGCGGTAATTGTTAAAACAAGATAATCAACACAATAGAAATAGCTCTTTACCTAAAAAAAAGAAGATAGCGCATGAAAATGTAATTTTAGAAAAGAGTTTTAAGTTTGCTTTGAAAATTATAGAATATTCAGAACTACTGGAAGAAACAAAAAATATGTTATTGCCAGACAAATTCTGAAAGCAGGAACTTCAATTGGTGCAAATGTTAAGGAAGCCCAAAGTGCTGAAAGCAAAGCAGACTTTATTCACAAACTCAAAATTGCCGATAAAGAAGCAAATGAACTTGATTATTGGCTACAATTGTGCAAGATGACAGAAAAATACCCTGACCCAGACTACCTCGAAAATGAACTCTTAGAAATCAAAAAGCTACTCTTAAAAATAATCTCTTCATCCAAAGCATTTTCATAACCAATTTAATATCAGCACATTAACACATTAGCACATTACCACATCAGCACATTAACACATTAGCACATTAAGAAGATATGGTTGATTATACTTACACGTTGCTTATCCCGCTCATACCATTCCTGTTTTTTATCCTGATAGGGATTACCGGGCATAAAATGAAACCCATCGTTTCCGGGCTTATCGGTACCGCCGGTCTGGGGATTGTTGCTTTTCTTTCCTACCTGACTGCCATCAGGTACTTTTTTACTGATCATCTGGCTGAAACCGGATTTAAATCCCTGAAAGCCTTTGAAATTTCATGGCTGCATCTCACTGATTCGTTGTCCATTAACCTTGGTATTCTGCTAGATCCCATTTCGGTGATGATGCTCGTGGTAATCTCCACCGTTTCATTTATGGTGCATATATACAGTATCGGATATATGAAAAACGAGCGCGGATATCACAGGTTTTTCTCATTCCTTTCGCTTTTCAGTTTTTCGATGCTGGGTCTGGTATTGGCGACCAATCTTTTCCAGATGTACATTTTCTGGGAACTTGTTGGTGTTTCTTCGTTCCTGCTCATAGGTTTTTACTACGAAAAACCAAGTGCAGTAGCAGCCTCAAAAAAAGCTTTTATTGTTACCCGCTTTGCCGACCTGGGTTTCCTAATCGGTATACTTATATTATCCTTTAACACCAATACATTTGATTTTCAACTCCTTACCAGCCCGACTGGTCCAGCAATCACCATGCCAGGCGCACCGGTATTCATGGGGTTATCCCTACTTACCTGGTCGCTGATTTTTATTTTTATGGGAGGTGCAGGAAAATCGGCCATGTTCCCATTGCATATTTGGCTGCCTGATGCTATGGAAGGCCCGACACCCGTTTCGGCATTAATCCATGCAGCAACCATGGTGGTGGCAGGGGTTTATTTAGTGGCAAGGCTTTTCCCTGTTTATGCAATCGGAGCACCTGATGCGTTGACAGTCGTTGCCTGGGTTGGGGGGATTTCTTCCTTGTTTGCGGCAATTATCGCCTGTACACAAACTGATATCAAGAGGGTTCTTGCCTATTCCACCATGTCGCAAATCGGTTATATGATGCTTGCCCTCGGTGTATCTGGCTATGGTGGGCATGATGGATTGGGATTTATGGCCGGGAATTTCCACCTGTTCACCCATGCCATGTTCAAAGCGCTGCTATTCCTCGGTGCGGGTGCTATTATCCATGCAGTTCACAGTAACGATATGCGGGATATGGGTGGTCTGCGCAAATATTTACCAATCACCCACTTAACTTTTCTTATTGCCTGCATTACCATAGCGGGGATTCCTCCTTTCTCTGCTTTTTTCAGCAAGGATGAGATTTTAACCGCGGCATGGCATCATGATAAAATTCTATTTTTCATTGAATTTTTAGTTGCAGGGTTGACAGCGTTTTATATGTTCAGGCTGTATTTCAGTATTTTCTGGGGAAAACAAACACATTACCACCATGCACCTCACGAAGTCCCTTATGTGATGACAATCCCATTGATGGTGCTCGCGTTTGGTTCCGTATTTTCGGGATTCCTCCCGTTTCACGCGTTGGTCACTTCCGATGGAATGCCGTTCGAAGCCCATATTGACTGGAATATTGCCATACCGTCCATCCTGATTGGTCTTGCCGGAATTGTAACCGCTATGGTTATGTATTTGAAAAGCAATGAATTGCCCAACAAGATGGCTAAAGGATTCAGCTATTTTTATACCTGGGCATTCCATAAATTTTACATGGACGAAGTTTATCTGTTTGTTACCAAAAAAATCATTTTCAACCTGATCTCGGCACCTATCGCCTGGTTCGACAGGCATATCGTGGATGGCACCATGAACGCGATCGCCAGGACAATCGAAAACACTTCAAACCTGATCAAAGGAATGCAATCGGGCAAGGTTCAGCAATATGGATTCGTTTTCGTCAGCGGTACCATCGCCCTCGTATTGATTTTTATCTATTTATGGTAAGTATCAGGATGTTAAAAAAGAATTATTCACAGCTAGCTAATTTAATATGAATATACTCAGCTTATTTGTTCTGATTCCTGTGCTCACGGTGGTGGCAATCCTGTTCACCGGCAATATGAAGCAAACCCGGCTTGTGAGTGCCTTTGGTATGGGCATCCAACTCATTCTCGCTGCCGTACTCGTTTATCTTTACCTTACTGAACGACATGCAGGAAATACAGCCGAAATGTTGTTTTATTACGATTCGGTTTGGTTCCCGACATTAAATATTCATTATACTGTTGGGGTTGACGGGATTTCTGTCGCCATGATCGCCCTTACAGCCATTGTTGTTTTTGCAGGAATTTTTGCTTCCTGGATGGTTGATTTTCTCTATCGCGAGTTCTTCATTTCATTGATTTTGCTGTCATCCGGGGTTTTCGGGTTCTTTATTTCGCTCGATTTATTCACGATGTTCCTGTTTTACGAGGTGGCTGTGATTCCTATGTATCTGCTTATCGGGATTTGGGGATCAGGGCCTAAGGAGTATTCAGCCATGAAACTGACGTTGATGCTGATGGCAGGTTCGGCTCTTTTGTTGGTAGGTTTGCTTGGTATCTATTTTTATTCAGCTCCCGAAGGCAACGCATTGACCTTCAACCTCATGGAGATCGCTAAAAACAAGATTCCGATTGAAATGCAGCGCTTTTTGTTTCCTTTTACTTTCATTGGTTTTGGGATACTTGGGGCACTTTTCCCTTTCCACACCTGGTCGCCCGATGGCCATGCTTCCGCACCTACGGCCGTTTCTATGCTTCATGCCGGCGTATTGATGAAACTCGGAGGATATGGTGTTTTCAGGGTTGCCATTTACCTTATGCCCGAAGCTGCCCATGAGCAAGCATGGATTTTCCTGATACTTACTACCATCAGTGTTGTGTATGGTGCTTTCGGTGCCATATACCAGAAGGACCTCAAGTATATCAATGCCTATTCCTCGGTGAGTCACTGCGGGTTGGTACTTTTCGCAATTCTCATGATGAACCAGACGGCCATGAACGGTGCCATCATCCAGATGATTTCTCACGGGTTGATGACAGCACTTTTCTTTGCTTTGATTGGCATGATTTACGGGCGTACCCATACCCGAATGATCAACGAGATGGGCGGCCTGATGAAAGTAATCCCCTTCCTTGGAGTGGTTTATGTAATTGCAGGTCTCGCTTCGTTAGGGCTTCCCGGCTTAAGCGGATTCGTTGCCGAAATGACCATATTTATCGGTTCATTCCAGCATACCGATACTTTCCACAGGGTGGCAACCATTGTGGCAACTTCGTCCATCGTAATCACTGCTGTTTATATCCTGAGGGTCGTTGGGATTTTGTTAATGGGTCCTATCCGGGACAACCACTTTCTGCACCTGAAGGATGCAGTTTGGTACGAAAGACTTTCGACATTGACCCTCCTGCTATCGATCGCTGCGATAGGTATGGCTCCACTGTGGTTGTCGGATATGATCAATTTCAGCCTTGACCCAATTATTGATAAAATTTCCGGCGTGAGCATTGCCGGACTGTTCTAATCCACCGAAACAATTCATCACATAAGATATTCATTATATGAGCTTTAACGATTTCATGACAATGCGGCACGAATTAATCCTGGCAATCTTGGTATTGTTGGTGCTCATTATCGACCTCAACCTGAAAAAGAGCCAGAAGCAGCGGATCATCCCGATAGCCCTTTCGCTATTCTTTATCCACACAATAATTGGGTTTTTACCAGCCCAGACCGGAATGCTGTTTGGAGGGATGTACCACACCGATGCGCTGACCATCCTGATGAAAAACATCCTGAACGTTGGGGTTATGATTGTCCTGCTGCAATCGGTAAGCTGGTTGCGCAAGGCTGAAAACGGTGAAAAAATCAGCGAGTTTTTTATTCTGCTGTGGTCAACCCTTACCGGGATGAATTTCATGATTTCGTCGGGTGATTTCCTGATGTTGTATCTTGGGCTTGAACTTGCCACCATACCGATGGCAGCACTGGCTGCTTATGTGCACCATCAAAACCGTTCGGCAGAAGCCGGTATCAAACTCATCCTTTCATCAGCGCTTTCATCTGGAATCCTTCTTTTCGGACTTTCACTGATTTATGGTTCAACTGGTTCTATTTATTTTGATACGGTTGGATTACTCTTTTCCAACACACCTATGCAGTTGCTTGCGTTTATTTTCTTCTTTTCGGGAATGGCATTTAAAATTTCCCTTGTGCCGTTTCATCTCTGGACAGCCGATGTGTATGAAGGTTCGCCTGTTAATGTAACTTCCTATTTTTCAGTTATATCCAAAGGTGCTTCGGTTTTTATCCTTATCATGGTGATGTACACTGTTTTCCATTCCATTGCTTACCTGTGGAAGGATATCGTTTACTTTATCGCCATCCTGACCATGACGGTCGGTAACCTTTTTGCCCTCAGGCAGAAAAACATGAAACGCTTCCTTGCTTTCTCAAGTATTGCCCAGGCTGGTTTTATCCTTCTCGGTATACTGGGTGGGAATCAGCTTGGAATGACTTCAACGGTTTACTTTGTATTAGTTTATATTTTCTCAAACCTGGGTGCTTTTGGTGTTGTTTCTGCCATTTCGGCCACAATCGGAAAAGAAAGCATGGACGATTATGATGGACTTTATACCACCAACCCAAAGCTGACTTTACTTATGATGCTCAGTGTGTTCTCTTTGGCGGGTATTCCTCCGGTTGCCGGATTTTTTGGTAAGTTTTTCCTGTTTACATCGGCAGCTTCAGGCGGATATTACTGGTTGGTTTTTATAGCGGTACTTAATGCAACGATTTCATTGTATTATTATCTCCTGGTAGTTAAGGCCATGTTTATCAATAAAAATGATACCCCGATTGCTTTCTTCAAAAGCGATTTTGTTACCCGGCTCGGATTGATGATTTGTGCTATAGGTATTTTCGCACTGGGTTTCTGGAGCCAATTGTACGAGATTATCAATTCGCTGACGTTCGGGATCGGGAATTAAAGAAGTGATGAGTGCTTGCCACTTGCGAACAGAGGATATTGAAAGCTGTAAATGGGAAAACTAATTGCTGAAAGCTACCAGCTAAAGTATGAAATAGAGTAAAAGACGGAAAACAAAACAAAATAAGATATTCATGCTATGCCACTGAAAGCCAAACATATAGTCGAAGAAATTAATGGAAAGCGATGCACCATTGTTGAAAAAGGGATTACTTCCGCGAGAATGGAATTCCTGAAAAAACTGCTCCTGTTTAATAAGTTCGAAGTACTGGTTTCTGAAGAAAAAAGAGAGATGGAAGATGCTCCGGCATTATTCATTCTCGGGGTTACCGATTTGGTTTTCAATCCGGTGATTGCCGTTTACGAAATGTCACTTAAGGCACCTAATGGCAAGAGGGTTTCACCGGCATATTGGGATCAGAAAACCGATGAATTAATAGATGAATATTGGACATTTACTGAAGAATAATCCTATGCAGGAAGCCTCTTTAACTTTTAACCGGTGAAAACCGGTTTTTTTATTTTCAGGAATCTAAAAAAATTGATGCCTGCGGCCGCCAGTCTTCCTGGCGGGTTGAATAATATTGATAAAATATTTTGCCTAAGACAACTCAAAATTCAAATCACTACAATCCTGTCTTGTCCGTTGTCACCGCATCCATTTTCTTCTTCCGCCTGAACAAATCCCGGAAATTGTCAAAGTCCTTTCGGTATAGGAAACCAACGCCCTGGGTGTAAGGTGCCGAATATAGGTCGAGAGTGCTGTTGGTGCGGTTAAAGGCTTTCACCCTGAACCTGCCGTCCTCGGTTATTTTTACTTCTACCAGCACATCACCCACCAGCCGTGAGGTTTGCGCCGAAGTACTGTTGGAAGAATTCATACCGAAACTGCCTTCGATGGTTACCCTGTTGTTGAATAATTGGGTCGAAAGGGCCAGTTCGAGTTCCTGGGGAGAGATTTGATCGCCCGGGCGATATTTGACGCCGATATCAAAATCTTTTGAAATCTGCGAAAGCCATTTGTTCAACTGATTGCTCAGAATTTCGTAAGACGATACACCAAGGTTGCCTGAATTTGCCGTTATGCCACCGGTTGAACTGAAACTGTTGAGCACAAGCAGCGAAATCATCTGTTGGTTCATCTCGGTGGAATTGCTTGTATCAATCGCACTGTAAACACGGCGTTTCACATCCTCAGTCGCATCCGGCAAATTGATACTGAACTTAATATCAGGATTATACAAACTATTAGTCAACGATATGATACAATCTACGGGGATGCGGATACTGCTGTATTCGGATGGAATATTGGGCAACCCCCCGAGTGTCGTTTTAATTTTATACACTGCCTGAAGGTTGATATCGGCATTATAAGGGCTTCCATTGAATGCAATTGTCCCCCCTTTGATTATATCGAAGTTCCGCTTGAAAATATTTTGAAAATTGAAAAGGAAATTGCCTTTGTCCATGGTGTATTGGCCATGCATGGTGTAATCGCCACGCGTATCAATTCCCATGGAGATGAGGCCTTCGCCGCGAACCTGAATATTGCCCATCTGGTAGGGCAAAATTATCCCGATATCGGCATCGCGGGTAACATCAAGTCCGAGTTGCAGCGCGAAAACCGAAGGTTCCTTAGGATTGGTCGTTTCGTTGTCGTCATCGGTTTTTTTTAGGTTCCGGTAATGGATGAAATCGTTTTCCGAAATATTGCGCGCAAAACTGATCGGGACAAAAATCGAAGTGCCTTTATCGGAACTGACCGTTGTTTTCATTTCAAGGTTATCTATCGGGCCTTTGAGTGTCATATTACCCGAAACCCTCGCTCTTCCATAATACATTTCACGTGGGTTGAATGGGGTGTTGAGCGCGGCTAAATGATTAGCGGATAACGAAATATCAAGTGCCCAATCGCGGAAAGCATGGTGTTTGATGGTTCCTGAACAAATTCCGGTGCTGCCTGTCGAATCGGTGAGTTCAAAGTTCTTGAACCACATCAGGTCTTTATCAAAATTAAAGTCGCCGGCAAACGAATAGGAGGTTCGGAGGTAATTTACGAGCAGTTCCGACCGCATAAGTTTTACTTTCCCTTCTAACACAGGATCCTGAAAATCGCCTGTAAGTGTTACTGCTCCGGAGGCAAGACCACGGATACGCGAAAACAGCCCTGTGAAGAAAGGTTCCATGGTCCGCATTTTCAGGTTGTCAACATCAATTTTCAGGTCGAAATTATCATGGTCGCGTCCTGGGTAAATGTTCCCGACTGCTTTAACCGGATAATGGATACCAGCATTACCGACATAGATCACGCGGGTATCAACTCCGAGTCTCTGATGTTCGTTATCCCAGGTGCTGATGATTTCGGCATCGCCTAAATACTCGTTGTTGAAACCGAATTTATTCACTTTGAGACCGGCAGTAATCCGCGGCACCGAGAAAAGATCCGAAATACGCACCGAGCCATCCAAATATCCATCCAAGTCAATCCCATATTGTTTTGCAAGCATATCCGTGTTCGAAATATTGAACTCCTTGAAGTCAAGCATTATTTCGTTCAGTGGATCAGTGGAAGCTATACCATTGATAATCATATGCTGGTTTTGATGGGTCAAACCCATGTTCCTGATTTCAATAAAAGCCGTATCTATAATCGCCAGATTGTTTGCGGGCGCTGTCCATACAGTATCGTTGATGACAATGTCAGCTTTCTCAAATTGCACGGCAAGACGGGGGAATTGCGCGAACGAAACCGATCCGAAAACATCGCCTTTGAACCGGTCCGAAGCCTCGAAGTCGTCCCAGTTGAACCTGAACTTGACACTGTCGTTCACGGCTATCGCCAGAAGGCGAACCTGTTCGATGCTATTGGCTGAGGTGTCGCGATGGATTTTATCCGACATGTCCAATACACCACATCCCATACGTACCATAAGGCGGTCATTCATTGAAGAACCTGTCAGCGACCAATCGCGGAGCGAAAATCCATAAACCCGGATCAGTGGGGACTTACCGTTTACATTCACTAAACCCGTCCCGGGATCGAAAGCGCCGGAAATCTCAGTTTTAGAATCAATATAAACTTTTGGGGCAAACATTTCTGTCAATGGCCTTGTGTTGTGCAGGTTGATGGTGTAATCAAAACTCCCCTTGTTTATCCTTTCGGGCTGCTTTTTGGTGATTGACAACGAGGGGAGGTAATTCGTAAAAACCAAGGTCAGGTATTCGGCCATGTCATCGAAAGTAAATTTGCCGGTAAACTCTGCATCAGCAAAATCACTGTTAATTTGCATACGCTTATTTTCTGCTCCAAGCGAGATGGTCTTGATTGTCAACAAGTTCATATGCAGCGTTTTGTGGCCGTTTGTGAAACTGGTGTTTTTAAAAAGCAAGGTTCCGATCAGGTTATCTAAATTATTGCCCTGAAAACTGAAATCTGTATGCGTTGAAAGGGAAATGGTTGAATCGCCATGCAGCAGGTTGAGTTTTGAAAGATTGGCATGTAACAGATTGGCTACAAAATCGAAAGAAGGCAGTTTTTCGGAAAAATCGGCTGACCCATTAAAATCGAATGCAAGCAATTCATCGTTCATGTAAACTCCGCCGGTAAACCGTTTATCTTTGAACAACCCGTCAACACTGATTAGCCCAAAGTTATTGCCTTCGTACTGCACATCGGTAATTTCACCTTTGATGGTCAGATCGGCATCGTCGAGCGAAAAGTTTTTGCCTTTTACGGTCGCATCGAGGTTGAGCGTGCTAAATTGTTTCAGGTCAAATATTTTACCAATATCAAGTGA
>Ga0247841_10009694_pt1 | contig 13385 bp, 6 predicted proteins | sample LaCruzMarch2015__2_FD_192410 | JGI IMG/M metagenome (GOLD analysis project Ga0247841, IMG submission 192410) | Freshwater microbial communities from meromictic Lake La Cruz, Castile-La Mancha, Spain - LaCruzMarch2015_18m | ecosystem: Environmental > Aquatic > Freshwater > Lake | place: Spain...
TTCGACAATCATTGGAGATTCAATTGCGAGGATTTTAACATTCTCTCAGTTTGATGTTATAAGAGATAATCATTTAGGAGATTGGGGTACTCAATTTGGTAAACTTATAGTTGCGATAAGAGAGTGGGGTAATATAGAAGAAATAGAAAAAAGTGAAAAACCAATAAATATGTTGGTTGATTTATATGTTAGATTTCATAACGAAGCAGAGATTGATCCTACTTTTGAAGATGAGGCTCGAGCATCATTTGCTAGACTCGAAAAAAAAGACGAAGAGGCAATAAGTATCTGGAAAAAATGTATTGAGATTTCAAAAAAAGAATTTGAAAGAATATACAAAAAATTAGATATCACACCTTTTGATACTATGTACGGAGAAAGTTTTTTTGAAGATAAAATGAAGGTTGTTATTGATGAAATAAAAGAAAAGAATATTGGGAAAGAAAGTGAGGGTGCTTTTATAATAGAATTTTCTGAAGATAAAAAATTATCACCACTTTTACTTCTTAAAAAAGATGGTTCTTCTTTGTATGGGCTTAGGGACCTTGCTGCTGATAAATGGAGAAGAAATGAATATGGTAGTGATATAAAAATAATAAACGAAGTTGGGGTTGAACAATCTGAGTATTTTAAGCAAATTTTTGAAACAGAAGTTATGCTTGGTTATTTTAAACAAGGAGAGAGAATTCATGTGGCTCATGGACTTTACCGTTTTCCAGATGGGAAAATGAGTACAAGAAAAGGTAATGTTATTTGGCTTGAGGATATTATAAATGAAGCAGAAAAAAGAGCTGGACTTATAAACGAAGAAACAAAAGAAATAGTTGCTATAGGAGCAATAAAATTTAATGATTTAAAAAGAGATAGTTTGAAAGATATAATTTTTAATTGGGAAGAGATTCTTAATATAAAAGGAGATTCAGGCACATATTTACAATATACTGCGGTACGAGCTAATTCTATTTTGGAGAAAGCAACAGAGTCTAATATTGATTATAAGAAGTTCTCTAGTTTAGAAAATGAAATTCCTGAAGTTGTCACAGATTTAGAAAAATTAATTTATCAATTTGAAGAGATTGTAAAATATTCCGGGGAAACGTTGCAACCTCACCACATAGCCACTTATCTTATAAATCTAGCGAGTACCTTTAATACTTTTTATGGAAACACCAAAATATTGGATGAAAATAATAAATTTACTCTATATCAATTAAGTCTTGTAAAAGCATTTTATCAAACTATGAAAAATGGGCTTTGGCTTTTGGGAATCGAGGTACCCAAAAAAATGTAATTATAATAGACTATACTCAAAATTAGCGATAGTAGGATTTGCGCGTAAATAAACAATGGGATATCAATCAGAAAAAAGAAATTGTCAGAATTGCAAAAAAGACTTCGTAATTGAGCCTGAGGATTTTAATTTTTACGAGAAGATAAAGGTTCCAGATCCGACTTGGTGCCCTGAATGTCGAACTCAACGAAGGTTTTCTTGGCGCAATGATTCTTCTTTGTATAGTCGTAATTGTGATTTGTGCAAAAAATCATTGGTGACAATATATTCATCTGAATCAAATATAATACCTTTTTGCAATAAATGCTGGTGGAGTGATAAATGGGAACCAACTGATTATGGAATAGATTATGATTTCACTAAACCATTTTTTGAACAATTCAATATTCTTGTAAGAAAAGTGCCACATATAGCAATGGTCAACGATAATGGAGTAGGGAGTGTCAATTCAGAATATACTCATGATTTTTCTTTTTCTAAAAATTGTTATATGGTTTTTTGTGCTTGGAATGTGGAAAATGCAATGTACAGTTATTATTTAATTGCAGGTAAAAATATTTCTGATTCATTGAATGTGATGGTCAACAATGAATGGATTTATGAATCTATACAACCAGAAAATTGTTACCAGGTAAAATATTCTCATTTTGCGGTTAATTGTATTAATTCAAGTTTTATTTTTGATTGTAGAAATTGCTCTGATTGCTTTATGTGTTCTGGCTTAAGAAATAATAAATACTGTTTTAAGAATAAACAATACTCTAAAGAAGAATATGAAAAAATATTAAATGAGTATAGACTCGATACTTTTTCTGGTGTAGAAAAGGCACAAAAAGAATATGACCAATTTATACTGATAACCCCTAGACGTTTTGCATCTGTTATACATTCATGCAACTGTACTGGTGATTTAATAACAAATGGTAAAAATTCTAAAGATTGTTTTAATTTACAGTCTCCTGAAAATTGCAGATTTGTAATTAATTCTGATTCTCCGACTGAAAGCTATGATCTTTTGGCTAGTGGTAAAAATAGCGAATGTTATGAAGGAGTGACTAGTGATCACTCAAATAGAAATTTATTTGGTGTATTTTCTTGGAAAAGTCAAAATATTGAATATACACAACATTGTCATTCTTCAAAAAATTTATTTGGTTGTGTAGGTCTTCGTAATAAAGAATATTGTATTTTAAATAAACAATATACAAAAGAAGAATATTTTAAATTGGTCGATAAAATAAAGAAGCAAATGGATGAGGTTCCATATATTAACAATAATGGAATTATATATAAGTATGGCGAATTTTATCCAATTGAATTTTCTGTTTTTGGATACAATGAAACATTGGCTCAAGAAAGATTTCCTTTATCTAAAGCAGAAACAATAAATAAAGGTTATGTTTATCAAGTTAATTTTCAAAAGACAGTTAATAAAGAAACACTTAAACCAAGTGAAATACCAGAATCTATATTTGATGTTGATGAGAATATTACAAAAGAAATATTAAGGTGTATTGATTGTAGTAGAAATTATAAAATAACCAATGATGAATTTTTATTTTATAAGAAAATGCAAATTCCTATTGTCCGAAGATGTTTTTATTGTAGACATGCCAATAGAATAAAAAGACGTAATCCATATAAGCTTTGGCACAGAAATTGCATGCACGAAGATTGCACTAATGAATTTGAGACTTCGTACGCACCGGATAGACCAGAAATTGTTTATTGTGAGAAGTGTTATCAGCAAGCGGTTTTTTAATATTGCAAATTTTATTTTTAGTGTTATTATTTAGATATATGCAGTGAAAGGGCCCTGTCTGCGCAGGCAGGTTATCACCCTAGAGCATTGGGAAGAAACATTATGAGGAAACCTCATAATAGAGTAGAACCCTATTAAATGAGAAGCAAACAAGGTGGTACCACGGGCCTCTGTTGTGAAAACGAACAGAAAGAGAAACTCGTCCTTGTATAGCAATTATTATAATTGTTGTACGAGGACGAGTTTTTTTGTTTAGTTTATGTGGAATGGTACAAACTCTGCAGGTGCAGAGTTTGTACCAAAAATATTATAAATTGATAAAAAATAAAACTTCACAAATTATATTCTAAAAAAAGTCCTCGGATGAGGGAGGAAAAGGAGCCAGACATTTTTTATAAAATAATTTGTTTCGTTTAGTAAAATTATGGAAGATAGAAATCAAAAAACAAATAGTGCGCTTAGAGAGGAAGAAGTTTTAAAATTTTGGAAAGAAAATAAAATTTTTGAAAAGAGTTTAGAAAAAGAATCACCATGTGGGGAATATGTTTTTTACGAAGGCCCTCCAACTGCTAATGGGAAGCCCGGGATTCACCATCTTGAGGCTCGAGCTTTTAAAGATATAATTCCTCGTTATAAAACTATGTGTGGTTATCACGTTAGAAGAAAGGGTGGATGGGATACTCATGGACTTCCTGTTGAGCTTCAAGTTGAAAAAAAGTTAGGATTGACTTCTAAAAAAGAAATTGAAGAATACGGAATTGCAAAGTTTAATAAAGAATGCAAAGAGTCTGTTTGGGAATATACAGATCTCTGGGAAAAATTTACAGAAAGAATTGGTTTTTGGGTTGATCAAAAAAATCCATATGTAACTTATCATAATAACTATATTGAATCAGTTTGGAATGTTATTAAAGTAGCCAATGAACAGAAATTATTATTTAAAGATTATAAAGTTGTTCCTTGGTGTCCACGTTGTGGAACAGGGCTCTCTTCTCATGAACTTGCTCAAGGGTACCTTGATGTAAAAGATTTATCTGTGTATGCGAAGTTTAAATTAAAGGATCAAGAAAATACTTATATACTTGCTTGGACTACCACGCCCTGGACTCTTCCTGGAAACGTTGCTTTGGCAGTAGGGGAGAAAATGGATTATGTAAAAATTGAAAAAGACAATTCGTTTTTAATTCTTGCAAAAGAACGTCTTTTGATTATAGAAGGAGAATATAAAATAATACAAGAGATAAAAGGTAAGGATTTAATTGGCCTAGAATACGAACCACTATATCCTTATTTATCAAATACTATTTCAGATATAGAAAAATCAAAACTCGAAAAAGCGTTTAAGATTTATAATGCCGATTTTGTGACGACAGAAGATGGGACCGGAGTTGTACATACTGCGGTTATGTATGGAGTAGACGATTTTAATTTGGGTAATGATATCGGTTTACCAAAACATCACATGGTTGGACTCGATGGTAAATTTTTAGATGGTACCGATTTTTTACAAGGAAGATTTGTTCGTGACGAAGAAGTTGCAGTAGATATTATAAAAGATTTAGCTCATAGGGGATTATTGTTTAAGAAAGAAAAATATGAACACTCATATCCACATTGTTGGAGATGTAAAACCGCTCTTATTTATTATGCTCGAGATTCTTGGTATATAAGAATGTCTTCGTTGAAAGATAAACTTGTTAAAGAAAATGAAGGAATTAACTGGGAGCCATCTTATATAAAAAATGGACGTTTTGGAGAATGGCTTAAAGATATAAAAGATTGGGCTATTTCTCGTGAACGTTATTGGGGAACTCCGCTTCCGGTTTGGAGTTGCGATGTTTGTAAAAAAATAGAAGTTATTGGAAGTGTTGATGAAATAAAATCAAAAATAAAAAAATCAGGGAATAAATATTTTGTGATGAGACACGGAGAGACAGAATGTAATCTAAGGGGAGAAGTAAGTTCAACTGTAAATAATGATGATAAATTAACAAAATTAGGTATAGAACAAGTTAAGAATTCAGCTGAAAGTTTAAAAAATAAAAAAATTGATCTGATAATAACTTCACCATTTATAAGAACCAAAGAAACATCAGAATTGCTTGCAGATCAAATTGGTTTTGATAAAAATCAGATAATTTTTGATGACCGTTTGCATGAGATGTCTGTACCTATGTATGAAGGAAGAAAATGGAAAGAATATCATGATGCTTATGCTAAAACAGTTGAGAATTTTTATAAAGCTCCAGAAGGCAATGAATCATATGAAGATGTTAGGCGTAGGTCAATGAGTTTTTTGTATGACATAGAAACAAAATATAATAATAAAAATATTGTTATCGTCACACACGGTAGTCCTGTTTGGCAAATGTTTTCAGAAGTAAATGGATTAAGTACAGAAGAATCTCTTGGGATAGTTTCTTCTGAAAAAAGTTTTAATTATATTAATAATGGTGAGTTTGTTGAATTACCTTTTGTTCCACTCCCTCATGATGATAAATACAAACTTGATCTCCATAAACCATTTATTGATGAGATAAATTTGGTCTGTACCAATTCGACAAACTCAGGATCTTCGACTTGTGGGGGTAGACTTGAAAGAGCTAAAGAAGTTATGGATGTATGGCTTGATTCAGGAACTATGCCTTTTTCACAAGACCATTATCCTTTTGAAAATAAAGATTTTGTTGAAAAGAGTTATCCATCTGACTTCATTAGTGAAGCTATTGATCAGACTCGTGGTTGGTTTTATACACTTCATGCGGTTGGGGTAATAATGGGTAAGGGTAAAGCATATAAAAATGTGATTTGTTTAGGTCATTTACTTGATGCAAATGGTAAAAAAATGAGTAAATCTTTAGGCAATGTAGTAGATCCTTGGATGATGATAGATAAATATGGGGTTGATACTCTTCGACTTTGGATGTATTCTGTGAATCAGCCTGGGGAATCAAAGAATTTTGATGAGAAAACTGTGAGTGAATTACATAATAAGGTTTTTAATATTTTATACAATGTACTTGCTTTTTATGAGCTTTATAGAGATAAAGAATTAGAAAATAATAATTATAAAATAGTAAGTAAAAATATTCTTGATAAGTGGATAATTGTTCGATTAGATCAATTAATTGAAGATACTACAAAACAATTAGATAATTATAAAATTCTTGAACCAGTTAGGGCGATTAGAGATTTTATTGATGATTTATCTACTTGGTATTTACGTCGTTCACGAGAAAGATTAAAAGATGGGGATGAAGAAGCAAAAAAGACATTATATTATATAATTAAAACCTTGATTAAATTAATGGCACCATTTACTCCTTTTTCTTCTGATCATGTTTGGTATAAATTAAAAATAAAAGATGATGTTGAGAGTATCCATTTAGAAAATTGGCCAGAAATATCTACTCCTACTATTGATTTAGATATTATTAAAGAAATGCAAGAAGTTCGGGAAGTGGTAACTTTGGGTCTTCAGGCTAGACAAAAAGCAGCAATACCAGTAAGACAACCATTGAAAGAATTAATAATTCAGAATTATAAATTAAAAATTGAATACCAAGAAATTATTAAAGATGAATTAAATGTTAAAGGAATAAGATTTGTAGAAGGGGATGATAATAAAGTTGAATTAGATTTAGAAATAACAGAAGAATTAAAAAAAGAAGGACAATATCGAGAATTATTAAGAGCTATTCAAGATATCAGAAAAAATAATAAATTAAACCCAAATGATGTTATTACTTTAATTATTCAGGCAGGTACCAAAGAGCAAGAATTAATAAATCAATTTAAAAATGAATTGATGAGGATAGTAAGTGCAAGAGAAATAAAGATAAAAGAAAATGATGGACAAGAAATAAAAATTGATGAATTTATTTTTAAAATAATTATTGAAAAATAATATTAAGAAATATGTTAAAATATAGATAGGGGAATCGCAATAAACGGCTTAAGAAACTTAAAGATAAATTCTTAATTATTTAAAATGCATCATATTTATCACACACACGGTTTTATATTATCATCTCGTAATAGGGGTGAAGCGAATAAAATACTTACGATTTATACTCGTGAGATGGGGCTGGTTCGTGCTGCCGTTCAAGGGATACGTTTGAATAAATCAAAACTAAAATTTTCTTTACAAGATTTTTCTTATGTTAATGTTGATCTTGTCCGTGGTAAAGAATTATGGAGAGTAACCTCATCAAAACACATTTCTTCTTTTCCATTAGCTCGAAATAAAACAGAGTCAATTCTTTTGATTGGAAGAGTAAGTAAATTATTGGAGCGTTTGTGCCCCGGAGAAAGTCCCAATGAAAATATTTTTGACGACTTGATTCAAGCTTTATATTTACTTGATGATGAAAATATCTCTGACCCCTCAAGAGAGGCTCTTGAATTACATTTAGTTTTACGTATTATGAATAGCTTGGGTTATATTGGAGATTCAGATATTTTGACTAAATATTTAGTATCGTCATTTGATTATAATAAAATCGAAATGCTCTTAAAAGAGCGTCAATCTATAATTTCTCATATAAATAAAGCACTAAACGAGAGTCAATTATAAAATATTTTTTATGATATAATAAACTTATATGCCTGAAGATGATAAAAATAAAATTGAAGATATAAAAAAACATTTGTATGACCCCAATGATCATACTGTTAATCATCAAAGAGAAGGAATTTTACACCAGATTAATCATAACGTTTCATCAGAGTGGAATGATACTAAAATTAAAAAAGAAGATAATATGAGTCATAAATTAAAAAAACCACCAGTTTCGATTTTTAAAAAATTTTTTATTATATCTTTTATTTTTTTTATAGGAACTTTAGGTTTTGCTTATTATAAATTTTTAAATAATGATGTTTCTATCTCAAGTGATAAAATAGACATAGAAGTTATCGGAAATGCTTTTACTAAAGGAGGAGAAGAATTATCTCTTCAGGTAGAAATAAAAAATAATAATAATGCTAGCCTCGAACTCGCTAATTTAATTATAGAATATCCAAAAGGTGCTGAAGATAATAATATTGATGTTGTAAGATTACCCAGAGATCCAATTGGAACTATTAAAGCAGGAGAAAGTGTTATAAGAAATATAGAAGTTAAACTTTTTGGAGAAGAAAAATCTGTTCGAAATATAAAAATTAGTTTAGAGTATCACCCAGAAGGATCTAATGCTATTTTTACAAAAGATAAATATCATCCTGTTACGATAAGTCTTGCCCCACTTTCTCTTACTATAGAAGGTCCTAATAGTGTAATTTCTAATCAACCAGTATCATTTAAAGTTAAAGCAAGTCTAAATACCTCTTTACCATCAGATGATGTTATCCTTCAAATTGTCTATCCTAATAATTTTGTTTTTGGAGAAGCAACACTACCACCATCTATAGGTAATTCTATTTGGGATTTGTCATCTTTGACAAATTTGACGCCTATTACTTTTGAAGTAAAAGGACAGATTATAGGCCAGGATGGCGACGAACAAGTTTTTCATGTTTATGCTGGCACAAGAAGTAATTCTAATCAATCACTTATCAATGTTGTTTATAGTTCTGTCTTACAAAAAGTCTCAATAACAAAACCATTTTTAGAAGCTCGTATTTTGGTAAATGGCCAAGATAAAGCAGAATATGCTGTATCCGGAGGTTCATCTGTTGCTGTTGAGATAGCTTGGGCTAATAATCTATCAAATCGTATAACTGATGGTCAAATAATAGTAAATTTATCGGGGAATGTTTTTGATAAGAATAAAGTAAGTACTATGAATGGTTTTTATGATTCTCTCAACAATCAAATTATTTGGGATAGAAATTCAGTATCAGCCTTGGCGGAAATAAATCCTGGGGAAAAGGGGACTGTTTCATTTAGTTTCAAGCCGTATTCTCTTATTAGTTTATATGCTGTAAAAGATCCAAAAGTTTCTATTAATGTAAGTATAAAAGGGCGAGAGCCACTATTGGGATCTACTTATAATGATATAAATAATTTTTCTGAAAAGGTTGTAAAAATAATGTCTGATTTTCAGATTGTATCATCTGCTTTTTATTTATCTGGCAATAAACCATTAAAAGCAGAAACAGAAACAAGTTATACTATAAACTGGACACTTTCTAATTCTTCAAATAGTATTACAGGAGCAGAAGCTCGTTCTTTAATTCCAATTTATGTAAAATGGGTTGGTTTATCAGAGGGAGAAAATGAAAATATTAGATACAATGAAGTTACAAGAGAAGTTATTTGGGACATAGGGGCTGTTCGTCCTAATACAGGGATAGAATCAAACCGTGAAGCTTCTTTTGTTTTATCTATTAAGCCATCATTGTCTCAAGTTGGTAGTATCCCTCAGTTGATGAAGGAGATTTATCTTTCTGGAACAGATTCTTTTACAAATACTTTAATAAAAAATACTCGTAATTCAATAACAACCTCATTAAGTAATGATCCTAATTTTAAACAAGGAGAAGGAAGAGTAGTGAGATAATTAAAAATTAATAATTAAAAAAATATGCAAGAAAAAGACGAAAAATTAATGGAGAAGATTATATCACTTTGTAAAAGACGAGGTTTTATTTATCCGGGATCTGAAATTTATGGTGGGCTTGCTGGAACTTATGATTATGGTCCTTTGGGGGCATTACTTAAAAAAAATGTTGAAAATTCTTGGATAGAATATTTCGTAAGAAATAGAGAAAATATGTATTTATTAGATACATCTATTTTAATGCATCCAAGAGTTTGGGAAGCTTCTGGACATACGAGTGAATTTATAGATCCTCTTGTGGATGATTTATTAACAAATAAAAGATATAGAGCTGATCATTTACTTGAAAATGCTGGGGTTAATACTGAAAATCTAACAATAGAAGAAATGGATAAAAAAATTAAAGAACTTGGATTAAAAAGTCCAGAAGGTAATAAACTTTCTGAGGTTAGAAAATTTAATTTGATGCTTGAGACAGAAATGGGAGCAGTAAAAGAATCCGCCGTCCATACTTATCTAAGGCCAGAAGAAGCTCAGAGTATGTTTATTAATTTTAAAAATGTTTTACAATCATTATCCCCAAAAATTCCTTTTGGTATTGCTCAGATTGGTAAGGCTTTTAGAAATGAAATAACCCCAAGAGATTTTAATTATAGAGTAAGAGAATTTGAAATAATGGAATTTGAATATTTTATTCATCCTAATTCACCATGGGAAGCTTATTTTGATAATTTTCTATTAGAACAAAAAGAATGGCTTTCAAAGGTTGGAGTAAATACTTCCAAGCTTCATCCCTTAGAACACCCAGAACAATCTAGAGCTCATTATAGTAGAAAAACTGTAGATTTAGAATTCGAATATCCTTTTGGGATTAAAGAACTTACAGGACTTTCTCACAGGGGAGATTATGACCTAAGAAGACATCAAGAATTTTCTGGAGAGAAAATGGAAATATTAGAGGATCAAACTGGTGAAAAATTTATTCCACATGTCATTGAGCCGACAGTGAGTGTTGAGAGAACTATTCTTGCTATATTGTTATCCTCATATCAAGAAGAAGGGGAAGGTGAAGATAAAAGAGTTTATTTGAAATTACCACCTAGTATGTCCCCATATAAAGCTTGTGTATCTCCATTACTTAAAAATAAACCAGAACTCGTAACTTATGCTAAGAGTGTATATGAGGAATTAAAGAAAGAATTTGGATGGATAATGTGGGATGATAATGGCAATATTGGAAAGCGTTACAGAAGACAAGATGAAATAGGTACACCATGGTGTATTGTTATTGATTTTGATACTTTGTCAGACGAATGTGTAACAATTAGAGATCGTGATACTGGACAACAGGTACGAGTTAAGAAACAAGAAGTTATATCTTATATTAAAGAAAGGATGAACTAAAAAGTTTTTAAAATCTCCCATGGGTCAGACCTATGGGAGATTTTGATAATTTTTTAATAATTTAAAAATATGATAAGATGGCTTTATGCAAAAAGCTAAAAAGAAGATATATAAAAATGGTTTGAGGGTAGTAACTGTTCCAATGAAAGACAATCCAACTGTTACAGTTTTGGTTTTAGTTGGCACGGGAAGTGATTATGAATCAAAAGAAATAAATGGGATTTCTCATTTTCTAGAACATATGTGTTTTAAGGGGACCACCAAAAGACCAAATTCTAAAATTATTTCACACGAACTTGATACTCTTGGTTGTCAGTATAATGCTTTTACAGGGAATGAATATACAGGATATTATGCCAAAGGAGATTCTAAGAATTTTAAACAAATATTTGATATTGTTTCTGATGTTTATTTAAATTCTACTTTTCCAGAAACTGAGATAGAAAAAGAAAAAGGAGTTATTATTGAAGAGATTAATATGTATGAAGATATGCCAGCTTCTCATGTTCAGGATTTATTTACAGAAGTTTTGTATAAAGACCAACCCGCAGGAAGAAGTACTTTGGGTTCAAAAGAAAATATTTATAAAATGATACGTGATAATTTTGTTGAATATAAAAAGACTCATTATGTTGCAGAAAATACAGTAGTGGTAGTTGCTGGTAATATTAATAATGAAGATGTTTATAAAGAAATAAGTAAATATTTTTTAAATGTTCCTATTAATAAAAGTGGGAAGAAATTAAAAACAAAAGATATACAAAATTCTCCTCAAATTCTAGTTAAATTTAAAGAAACTGATCAAACTCATTTTGTATTAGGATTTAGAACTTTTGGTATTTTTGATAAAAGGAATACTACTCTTTCTATTTTAGGAGCTATTCTTGGAGCAGGAATGAGTTCTAGGCTTTTTACAAAACTTCGTGATGATATGGGTGTAGCATATTATGTCCGAGCTTCAAATCAGCCTTCTATTGATCATGGTTCATTTCAAATATCAGCTGGAGTAAATAATATGAGAACTTTAGAGGTTATAAAAGAAATAATAAAAGAATGTCAGCTTTTAGTTAGAGAAAAAGTTAGTGATAGAGAATTAAATAAAGTAAAATCATTGATAATTGGTAATTTAAAAATGTCATTTGAATCAACGGATGATATTGCAAATTTTTATGGAGGCCAAGAACTCTTAAAAAAAGAGATTAAGACACTCGAAGATAAAATAAAAGAAATAAAAAAAGTGACATCGGGTGATATTCAAAAAATAGCAAAAATTATCTTTAAAAATGATAATTTAAATCTTGCAATAATTGGTCCCTTTAAAGATGATTTAGAATTTAAGGAAATATTAAAATTCTAATTGTTATAAAGATATGTTATTATAATAATATATGGATGAAAAAATAAAGAATATGAATATAAGTATTTCGATGAATACTTTAATCAAAATATTATTGATTGGAATTTTTGTTTTTGCAGCTATAAAATTATCAAATTTGATTCTTATTGTGCTGATGGCTATAGTTATAGCCTCTTTTGTTGAATCTGCTGTTAAAAAAGTAAAACCATTTATAAAAAATAGATCTCTTTCTGTTTTTTTAATATATGTTATAGCAATTAGTATTTTGGTTGGCCTATCTTCTATTTTTATGCCAGTTTTTATTGAAGAAATGTCTATTTTAGTTGAATCTCTTAGCCAATATATTCCGACTGGTAGTATTTTAAATAGTTTTCAACCTGACACAATAATAGGAGCAAAGGATGTTGTTTCCACTATTTCTCGTAATGCATCTTTAGGTGAAGTTATACAAACAACCCAAGCTCTTATCAATAGTCTCTCTGGTGGATTTATGGATATTTTTGGAGGAGCCTTTGGAGGAGCTTTGAACTTTTTCCTAATTATGATTATTTCTTTTTATCTTTCTATTACAGAGAAGGGTATTGAAAATTTCTTACGCATTGTTACTCCCCTTGATAATGAAGAATACGTGATTAGCCTTTGGCAACGAACTGAACATAAAATAGGTTTATGGTTTCAAGGTCAGGTATTAATAGGTCTTATTATTGGAGTTCTTTCTTATCTAGGACTTACTATTTTAGGTGTAAAATATTCACTTGTTCTAGCTTTGATTACTGCACTTTTTGAAATGGTTCCTTTTGGGATATTTTTAGCTATGGTAATTGTAACTATTTTTGGCTATTTGGATGGAGGGGTTACACTTGCAATGCTTTCTTTTGGTCTATATTTTATTTTGCATCAATTTGAAAGTTATTTAATATATCCTTTAATTATAAAAAAAGTTATTGGAATCTCACCTTTAGTTGTTATCCTTTCCATAATTATTGGGGCAGAACTTGCTGGATTTTTAGGAGTATTATTGGCAATTCCAGTGTCAGTTTGTTTATTAGAATTTCTTGATGCTCTTGA
>Ga0247841_10009695_pt1 | contig 13384 bp, 13 predicted proteins | sample LaCruzMarch2015__2_FD_192410 | JGI IMG/M metagenome (GOLD analysis project Ga0247841, IMG submission 192410) | Freshwater microbial communities from meromictic Lake La Cruz, Castile-La Mancha, Spain - LaCruzMarch2015_18m | ecosystem: Environmental > Aquatic > Freshwater > Lake | place: Spain...
ATCTGGGCAATGGCTGGGGCTTTCTCTACGACTATGCGAATGATACGGGACTCTGGGCGCGGAGCGGGATGGGCCGTTTCGGGTACATATACTCCAGCGGCCAATGGTCTGACTACGATTCCTATGGTGGCCGATGGCAGAACCTCAGTATGACCTGTTCGCCGTCGAGGTTTTTGGGGGACGGCGAGTATCACGATTTGGGATTGGCGAACTGGTGGTACAGGTACACGGATGACCAAGGCTATTTTGCGTACAACTCTGGTGCGTCTTACGATGACCAACTGTATTATGGATATACCGACGGCCAGTGGTACTATAAAGTCCTCATGTGGTACGCTCTCGGTGATCCCGAAAAGGACTGCGACTTCAACAAGATAGCTTTCGGCGATCTGGGGCTGAGATGGACCTTCGGCGACGGAATCGACCCCGGCAGCTTCAATTTTGACGCCAATAACACGAAGTTCTGGAGCATTGAGTATGACGGCAATAGCGATGGAATCGACGATCAGATGGAGTATTATGACAATCGAGGGCACGAGGTGGCCCACGGCATCATCCAGATGGCCACGAGCGGGAACGGGCGGCGCGTTGGCGTTGACCAGACATACGTGCTGCCTGGATGGTCCGGCTATTGTGCGTGGCTCGACGGGAACACTGAGTATAACCAGACCGCGTACAGCCCCCTTGTGGTCGTGTACGACAATTACTGGAATGTCCTATTCAAGCAGACCTTTGTTGAGTACATTACAGCTGTAGGTTCCGGTTACTACACCGCCCTCAGAGACGGGCAGGCCTGGATTTGGGAAGATACCAACGGCAACGGCACGTATGACTCGAACTCGTCCGATAGCGGCGACCGGATCCTTCGGTGGTATCAGCAAAAAGGAGGCACATGCGGGATCTTCGCGTGCATGAACATAGCGACATCGGTCTGGGGCAACGGGAGTTCTCAAAGAGATTATCCCAGTGCTTACGTCGACGACACGATCAAGTGGTTCAGCGACCTTTTCAATTTCACACCGCCCTACGATCCGTCCACTATGGATCTTTACGACCCCCAGTGGAGTGCCTATGGCGGCACAGCTGGCATGCCGACCTGGAAGGCATATCTGACACAGGAACAGGGTTTCCAAAATGGAACGATCCTCAATTGGAACACCGACTGGTTCAGCAGGCTGGTAAGCGCGGTGGAAAACGGCAAGCTTGTTGCTGTTGGGCTAAACGTCTATGCAATATACGCGGCACCAGACGCGTCTCACTGGCCCGAATATGACGCATCGGGAACCCCCCGAGACGCGGATCACGATTTCTATCTGGACGCTGGTTACCAGATCGCGGGGGCTGTGCTCGTTGGCGGGCATTCAGTATGGTTGAGGGGGTTCCAGAGGGACGGGTCGGGAAACATCACATACGCGATTGTTGAGGACTCGAATTCGCTCACGGGAGCCTTTGCCAGAATACCGATTGACAACTTCATGAGGGCATTTGACTGGTACTCCGGTCATACCGAGTGGGGCTATGCTATCACTTTTGATGCGCCTACCGACAAAAGCTGGAGTACCTCGGGCATAAATACCTGGCGGTCTAATCCGGAGGTCTGGACGGCCACTTGGTCGGGGCCCTTCTGAGACACGGGGCCACTCCTGCCTCTTGATTCGCATGAGGGCTGAAATGTGAAGTCGCATGCTTCAAATGCCCTTATTCAGTCAATCGCCAGATACTGAATTCGTTTAGCACCCACTTCCCAGGGCCGGACCCGGGGTCCAGACGAATCTGGGTGATCGTTTGGGGTGACGGAAAAGAGATCGTGAACGAATTCTCGCCCTTGATTAGTCTGACGGGGATTACGTCGCGTTGATTGTATTCTCCTCCAAGCCTAGCCCAGAACACTCGCGCCACATTGTCCTCGTCCACAGTTAGTCGAATTCTGAGACAGTACTTTCCCGGGTGACTGAGATCGAATGGTGCAGTACTCAAATAGGGGGCATTCTCCGTCGAGTCCAGCTGGATTGCGTCCCCCTGAGGAGATGCCGTCATTCCCACCAGACTTCCTACTCGTTCGTCAAGGTTTGCAGCGGATATATTCCAGGCAAGCGTTCCGCGGCTGCTCAGCTCAGTGTTCGAGTACTCTTTGCCCGTTGCAATCGACTTGTCCGCTGCCCTAAAAAAAATGATATGTCCCCCCAGTCGGTACGCGGGCGCTGTCGGTATGCCTAAACGTCGCTTCTCTCCATCTATAAACAACTCGTTCCGGGCACAGGATGGGCAGACGACTAGAGCCCCCAGCTTGTCAAGACCGGTTGATTTGATAGCATCTTCAATCGTCTGTTCGGAAGGTACAAGGCTTGGAATCATCAAGGCGCGCCGCTTGGCACAATAAGGAAGGGCCGGATCCCATTCGCAGCCTCTGACAAACATCACTTCGTCCTCTCGTAAATTGTCTTCCAAAAATCTCGCCACTTCAAGTAGGCCCAAGCCGCGGTCTTCTTTTTGGAACGGATAGAAGTACTTGTGGTAAGATAGTACCAAACTAAGGCAAACCAAGATGGCCATGGAAGCGGCGAAAGCCGCAGACAGCGCACTTCTTCGACTCAAGTGTCCAAGAAACAGGCCCGCCGCTGACATCAAGAATACTCCATTGGCGTACCAGTAGTATTCGTGGATACGATACAGGTTGGTGAAGATTAACGGTCCGGACCAAAAAGCTGCGATCAATACTGTTAGCGGCCACCTCGGTCCGTCTGAGCACGCCACGATTACAACGGAAATGTACATGAGAGCAATCAATGCCCAGATCGTATCATGAGATCCTTCCACAGGCCAAAGGGAAGCGGCAAATTTTGAATTAATATCTTGCCACGTAGCAAGAGCCACCCTATCAGACAGTGTTCCGAACATCCACGCGGTCAGTCGTTTCGACGTCAAAAGACTGCCGATCGGGTTTAGAGACCTCACCTCGTCAGCATACGAGGTCCAGATCCAGGCACAAACAATAGGGATTACCACACACACGACGGATGCAATGAATACAAAGGTCCTGCCTTCCCTCGACGGCCGTCGACGACCGGTGCACATGAGGCAGATCAGGCATGCAGCCACCTGTGCGATCACATAGGTGGTGACTTTGGTCAAAGCCGCGATCGTGCCGGCGAAACATCCGATAAACAAGACGGCGTAACTGCGCTTGTCCAGAGAATAGAGCAACAGCATCAGGTAGGTGATGGCGAAAAAGAGAGCAGTAGATTCTATCATAAAGGTCCGAGACCAGAATAAATAGGTCGGGCAGAGAACAACAAAAACGACCCCTAGGCATGATCCAAGTAGACAGTTCGATAATCTTCGCAAAAAAACAAAGAGAGGAATCAAGCTTGCATAGAAAAAAAAAGACTCGTCGCTCGCCCAATTTGGTCCATCGGAGCCACCCAGTAACGAGCGATCAATGCTACGAGGCCCTGAAACGTGGGAAATTCAAAAGGAATTGACCACGGCACCCCAAGCACCGGAGTCTCGTACGCTAGCTCCGGCCCTAATTTCCACAGGTAATAGGCAGAAATAGCGGTCTGAGCCTGCCTGAAGGCGTGGAAATCGAGAACAGAATTGCTCATACCCGTTACCGAAAAGCAGAAATGCAATCCCACTGCTATAGCAAGGAGTAGAACAGGCCATTTCCCACGGTATCGAGTCGGCTGTAATGGATCTCGGTGATGAGAGTCAGTCGGGAATGATAGTGGACCCATCGACTTCTTCCCACGTATTGCCCAATGCGCAAGTCGGTTGGGCAACCTTCCGTGCCAGCACGAACGTTTGTTTTCCAAAGAGTCTCCAGAGGAAGGGGAGGTGGAGATACAGCTTCACCAGGAACGGCGCTTTAGGGATCCTGCTCTTGGTAGTGTACGGCAGAAACCTGGGCAGTACCGTCTCGACCTTGAACCCCGCCAATACAAGGGCTTCACACAAGCTCCTATCGCTTATAGGAATGTGGTGATCCCAGAAGTCCCAGTACTCGGCATATGCGAATCGCACGTTGGGCTGGAGGATTAGGATCTTGCCTCCTGGTCGCAGCACCCGCAACGCTTCTTTGAGCGACTCCAGCGCCTCGTCTTTGCTTGCCATATGCTCCAGCAGGTTAGACATGAACACCACGTCTACGGTGTCGTTCTGGAGCTGCTGAAGACGGGTTGCCTGTGCCAAAATAACCGTTACGTCAGCTCCAGCAAATTCGGTGATGCGAGCATTGAGGTCGACCGCGTATTTGCGAGCGCACCTGATATTGTTGATGAATTCGCAGTCTCCACTGCCCACGTCCAGCACGCTTGCATCCCGCGGGACGAATTTTTGAAAGAACTGCTGACAGAGGATCCTCCAGATTTCATTCCGTTCTATACGGATGTCGGCAAACCGGTTGTCGTAAAGCTTGGAGAGATCCATCAGAATGCACCCAGGCCCTGAAAAAACGCCTCAGAAATAAAGATTTTCGAATCCAATTCGCTCTATTTCGGCCAAACTTGCAGTTGATACCCCCTAACAGTGGTCAGATCTTTGTAGTCGTGCCCAACCAACATCTTCTCCAGGAAACAGTACAGTATGATGAACAAATATCGGGAGCCCATCTCCCTGATCTTGAATTTGGAGACACCCGATTCTCGGTTGTACCAAGAATTGGGCACCACTGCGTATGAGTAGCCTCGCACGATCGCTTTAAGAGGGAGTTCCACCGTGAGATTGAAATGGTGAGCCAGCAGCGGATACAGACCCGCAATGACATGTCGACGATACATCTTGAAAGCGTTGGTCACATCGTTGTACGACATCCAGAAAAGAGTCCGAATCAAGAGATTCCCGATCCGGTTTAGTATCAGCTTCGGCCACGGGTAGTGGTAGCAGGTCCCTCCCTTGCAGAACCGCGAACCAAACACACAATCATACCCATCTTGGAGCTTGCGGTAAAATTTCACGACATCCGCAGGATCGTCAGAGCCGTCCGCCATTACCACGGCCACCGCGTCCCCTCGGAAAGCGGCCAATCCTCGGCGCACAGCCCATCCGAAAGAGTTGGGGACGGTGTTGTTCACGTAGCAGACGGTAGCGAGCTCAGTGACCAACATACGCAACGCCTCTTCCGTTCCGTCGGAACTATTGTCGTTCACCACCAGAATTTCATGCTCAATGCCCGCTTCAGCCAACCGGCCGGCAAGGGTTCGAACTGTGTCTGAAATGTGGCCCTCTTCATTGTGGGCAGGTATGACCACTGAGAGGAGTCCATGGACTCCGGATTCCTCCCATTCCTGCATAGTCTTCACTTGAGCTGGCATGACTTTACCTCGGTGCGTTCGGAGAGGGACTCATAGATTTCTCTGAGAATCGCGGGGATGTTATATGTGAGAGTCCAACCAGGGTAGTGATTCATGAAGCGACGCACGTCGCTCACCCACCACATGTGGTCGCCTATTCGGTTGGTTGCGCTGTAGGACCAATTAAGCGCTCGACCCACGATCTCTTCGGACATCTTGATTGCTTCCAGCATTGAGCAGTTACTGTAAGGCCCTCCACCGATATTGTACACTTCTCCACCGGTTCTGGGCTCGCAGAAAAAATGCCAGAAACAATTCACTAGGTCGTAGGAATGAATGTTGTCTCGAACCTGTTTACCTTTGTACCCAAAGACGGTGTAGTGATCACCGGTGAGCGCACATTTCATGAGATATGCGAGGAAACCATGCAACTGGGTCCCGGAATGGGCGGGGCCAGTAAGACAACCGCCTCGAAAGCAAGCAGTCTTCATACCGAAATAGCGCCCGTGCTCTTGAACGAGAATGTCGGCGGCCACCTTGGAAGCACCGAAGAGACTATGGAGAGTGTGATCGAGGCTCATGTTTTCATCTATCCCGTGCGTTGCATATGGATGTTCTTCCGAAACCTCCCATCTCGTCTCTTGTTCCTCCAGCGGTAATCGGTTCGGCGTGTCTCCATAGACCTTGTTTGTACTCGTGAATATGAAAACAGCGTCCGGGCAATATTGACGAGTGGCCTCCAGGAGATTGAGAGTTCCATTGGCGTTTACGGTGAAATCAGTCTCAGGGTCTTTGGCAGCCCAATCATGCGATGGCTGGGCTGCTGTGTGAATGATCACGGTCACCTGCTTGCCATACTTTTGGAAAATACGCCGAATTTCCTCCTTGTCGCGAATATCAACGTCAAAATGGAAATAGTTGCGATACTCCCTCTCAATGACTGCACGATTCCATGCCGTGCTGGCTTCATCCCCGAAGAAGACCTTCCTCATGTCATTGTCGACACCCACGACATCGAATCCTCTTGATGCAAACCATCGCACGGACTCAGAACCAATGAGACCGGCCGAACCGGTTATGATCGCTACACTCATGAGATCTTACTCCTCCTATCCGGAAATAACGCCGGCCACTTCCACATCGCCAAGCCTCAAGCGAAGACTGTCTCGAGGTCTCGGCTGTTTTGCCGGAGCCATTGAAATATGTCTTCTACGGTGTGGTTAACCGAACGCTTGGGAAACCAGCCAGTGTGCTCAGAAATCAGTGTGTTGTCGGTGACATAATACGGAATGTCTGAAGGATGAGTTTCCGGCTGCGACTCTATGTCAATCCTGTTGCCGCTAACGACCCGACACATGTCTGTAAGCTCCCGTAAGGAGACACTAAAATTCCTACCTGCTCCAACGTTGTATGTTTTCCCATTATGACGATTGATGTCCGACAATTGGAGACACAGGAGCTCATAGAGGTCCTGCAAGTGCAGCACGTCCCGAACTTGAAAGCCTCTTCCTTCGAAACCTTTGTACGCAAGATGGCCCCCGTAGAAGTGCCTAGCACACCAGTGCACCACAAACCCCTGGTCTACCTTGCCCATTTGCCAAGGTCCGGAAACAACCCCGCATCGATTGATTATTGCCCGCAATCCGTAGATGGCGGCGTACTCTGAAATAAGTAATTCGGAACACAGTTTGCTCGCTCCGTAAAGGGAGCGCACGCCAGTTAGAACCGGGAAATCCACAGTTATTCCAGATTTAGACCAGCCTGGTCCAGATGCTCCCTCCTCAATCTCAAACCTGGTCGGGCTTGTTATAAGGGGCAGGCCCCGAAGCGCTTCAATAGCGTATATCCTGCTGGTTGACATGAATATGATGTCAGAACCCCACCTAGCCGCGTATTCCAAACAGTTGACCGTGCCCGCGAGATTCGTGTTAAACATGTACGCTGTGGCCCCGTCGTATCCTGCCATCACCGACGGTTCGGCAGAGCACTCCACGAGCAGACCCACTTTAGGAACCTGAGCCAAATCCTCGGGATTACGTATGTCGCCATGAACAAAAACTACCCCTCCCTTCTTCAGCCTGGGCAGAGCCAACTCGCTTCCTCGTCGGCGCAGGTTGTCCAAAGCCAGGACTTCTGCGTTTCCTCTGTCGCGTTTGAAGCCCAGTGCCAGGCTAGCTCCGACGAAGCCGCACCCTCCGGTAACCAGAATGCGCAATTTAAATCTTCTTTCGCTACCTTCCTCTCGTCGAAATACATCGTATCACCCGAAGCTATTCAACTGCTGGCTTGTGGTTTTGGCCTCGGAAAGGCACAGCGTTCTTCCAGGCCCCAGCCTGCCAAATTGGCCATTTAGCAAGCTATAATCGGTGTCCGGAAAACCCTGAAGGCCTATGGTACGTTCGGCCCTCGAGCAAGGCAGCCTTCTTGATCGTTGCAGGACCCCATATTCTATAGGACATGTTATCGCTCCGTGTCAATCCTCGATTGTTATGGTAAGTCTTACCGGGTGCAGCGCGAATCTGTTAGTGTTTGGCATCACGCTGCTTTCCGGTCAAGTGTTTCTTCGTGTCCAAGAGCACGAATGGTATCGTATGCTGAGTAGAGTCTTTTCTTTTCCCTCTTTGTCCTGAACGCCCAGAATTCTTCCCAGAGATCATCCAAGAGGACTCCTCGGAGTTTGAGTATGGCCTCGGCCCCGTCCACCGACCAGAACATGCCAGGCCCCTCCATGCGGGTGTTTATGAGGGAATTGCAGGTGCTCTCGATGACTCCGGAGGCTATGGGAAGCCCCTTGGCCAGGAGCCGATCGTAATCCATCCTATCCCGATTATTCCTGAATTAGCCCAGGGCCTTCTTGTTGAGATCCTCTGCCTTCGAGCCGGAAAGCGTTCCGTCTTCCAAGGCCGTCTCCCAGTCCTCAATCACGTCGGCCACATTGCCCTCAAGGAGAAGCGCAAGACGATCCCGCCCATATTCGTCTGCGGCATGCCCATTGCCATAGTGGAGTTGCCCTGCGATACGCAGCTTCTCCACCGCGTGGGTGATGTCAAGGGCCTCCGGCCAATTCGGCAAGAATTCGCGGGACCGATGCTTGAGAGCTATTTCCCCATCCATGAGAGCCAATTTCTCTCGGGTGCCCGCATGAATCCGAGATTTTGCCGATTGAGTGGACCTGCGAAAAACTTCGGGCTTCTTGTCTTTCAGCGAGACAAAGGTACGGCGAAAAAGAGGTCTTGGACGGCGAGGGTCTTTTCCCTTGGTCGTCTTGGCGCCGGCGGGGCCGAAGAAGGTATCCACAATGGCTTCGTTCGGCCGAAAGTGAGGATGGATACTGTAGGTTCCGGCAACACAGGCCATTAGTTTCTCGCCCGGCTTGTCCTCGGTCTTCACCTGGTTGGCGTTCCGCTCACTGGGCCGCATCCGAATTCCTTTGCAGTCCGCCGTATGTACCAGAAGCGGCCCTTCGAGCTGTACCGGCGGAGGCGGCAGAGAGTTCATGAACTCTTCCACAACCGCAGTACAATCACGAGTCACCTCCTGAATGGGACGGTGAGCCAGATCCAAAGAGAAATCCTTTTTGAGCGACGCGGCTGTGGCCTCGTAGCTCTCCTTCACTGCTCGGTATGTCATCCTGTCCTGAAGAGCATATGAGTACTTCCGGCGGGGCAGATTCAGCCGAGCGTCTAACGGGAAGAACCCCTTTTCTCCTTCCTTGGCATAGTAAGCCCGCGCAATAGTGATCTCTCCAAACATGGACAGGTACGCACGACCCGACTCACGCAGGTACCGGAACACGGTACCGTCCTCTCTGATTAGTGTCTCTCCACTCTTCCCTGTCCCCGTGGCCAAAACGAACAGCTCCAAGAGAATGCGACCCAGCCGAAGAAGTCTCCGGTAGATCTCCTCTTCCACTTCATGAATCTGCCGACCGAGCGCCGCTCTCACAATGAACTCGAGAATCCCGTTGAATTCAGCTCGCGCTTCTTCTATCTTTTTCTCCATCCGAGACCTCCTTGCTTTGTACTTGTATTCACACACAGATCAAAGCACGCTAGGTCTCGGAGAACAAGCTCTTATTACAACTAGTTGTCAAAAACGAAAAAGCGCGGCACCCAGTCTTACCTGTCTCTGCTCAAAGTTGATATCATCCACCCAGATCCAACGTAGTATCTCGCTCTTGCGTGCGCCTGTCTGCAAATAGGTATTCAAGAAGATGGCTCCCTCACGTTTCGCCGCGGCCAGCACTCGGAGGATCTCTTCGGTAGGCGGAATGTACTGGGGGCTTCTCGTCATGAAACAGGTTGAGTTGTTCGAGCCGTGCATCTTCGGCCTCCTGGTCCCGGATGTACTTCCTCACCGCCTCAACGTCCAACCCCATCGTGGCAACCTAGTATATCGATCCATAAATAACGTTGCATCCTAAACCAACACTTCGTCCAGTCGGTATTTCCAACGGAAAACGACTGTCGATTCGTTGAGTTCGTTGATGTATCGGTAGAGCCGTTCAATGAGTTCGTCTTTGGACGTCACGCGCAGACTTCTCAGAAAGGATCGGGTCATCTTGCTGAAGAGGATCTCCACCATATTGAGCCACGACGCGTGCTTGGGAGTGAAGACGAATTCGAAACGTCCCGGTCGTCCTGCTAACCACTTCATGGTCTCCTTAGAGATATGGGCTGAATGGTTGTCGAGCACCAGCTTGAGCTTCCAGTCAGAGGGATAATAGTGGTCTATTTCCTCAAGAAATTCTATGAATTCTCGACTTCGGTGGCGGTCCCTGACCAGGCCATGAACGTGTCCGTCGTGAAGGTCAAGACCAGCCATAAGACTGACGGTCCCGTGCCGCTTGCATTCATAGTCGCGTCCCCAAGCCGGATACTTGTGGGGTACTGGGGAAAGGTCCGCCGCGACGTTTGCAATGGCCTGTATTCCAGGTTTCTCGTCGTAGGATATGGTAGTCTCACGTCGATTCTCGTTTTTCTCCGGAGTCTGACGAAATATCTCAATCTCTTTGTACATGACAAGTACCTGTGCCATCTTCTCTTCAAACTCCGGATCGCGTTTCTCCAGGTAGTAGGAAGTCTTGTGGGGCTTAATGTCATGCTCTTTGAGAATCCTCTGGACAGTAACTTTCCCTGCTGTGCGGAGAGCCGGATGCCCCGAGGCTTCAGCGTTCTTGCGCACGTGCCTGGCCAGGTGACTGTGGGTCCACGTCTCAGCGGCATAGCCGTACTCCGTCGGCTTGGAGCAAGCCACAGAAACCAACCACGCCTTGTCATCGGCAGTTATGATATTCGGTCGCCCTGGCCGCTTCAAATCCCGTACAGCGACCTGGGGTCCTGCACACAAGGCCTTGTGAATGCACAAGTCCACAGTGGGACGACTCACCCCGATACGCCGCGCAAGGGCGCTCTTACTCTCGCCCGCCTCATAGGCCAAGAGAATCCTTGCACGCGTAACCTGATCATAAGGCTCGGTCCGTGAGACACTCAACTGCCGCAATTTTTCCATCTCTTCGGCGCTCAGACTTATACTTGGGCGCGTTTGTTTCGCGGCCATCGCGCATCCTCCTCACGAGAAAATGCGATCTACTATCTTACTCCGCGATCATTGTAAAGTTAAATATGAATCTATCTACTAGTATCCACGAGCCCAGAAGTTCTCTCTGGTGAAATGCCTCACAATGGAGATGACACTCTTGCCCTTGATGTATCCGACAACGCTTGAAACGGCGTACTTTGCAGGACGGCTCACGCACATGTGGATATGGTCCGGCCGTAGGTGCCCCCCCAATATTGCCGATTCCTTCTGCCTGGCCAACTCATGAAAAATCCTTCCAAGGTGCTGCCGTATAGAACCATAAACGGCCTTCTTGCGGCGCGTCGGAATGAACACCACATGATACTTGCAGTCCCATCTCGTGTGATTTATACCAGTTCGCGATTCAGTGTGGAATTTGATATAAGCTCCCCCAGGTAGTTCTTGGGGAGGAGAATGATGGGTGGAGTGACGTCAGTTGCGCCGCATCTTTCCGAATTCGAGGTGTCAATACGGCTCAGACAAACGGCTGGAAGGGAACAACGCAGGTGGTTGATAATCTGGAATGCTTTGGTTGATCCGCGGCCGGCCTCGGAGATCGCAATCCATACGGACGTTTCGGTATCTACGGTGCACAGCGTGGTATCCCGGTACAACAGATTCGGTCCGAAGGCGATAGAGGGCCGTGAGCATGGCATACGGCGCAGATGCTATTTGACCAGAGATAAGGAAGCCTTGTTTCTAAAGCCGTTTCTTGAGATTGCCTCCAAGGGTGAGATCTGCTTTGCAGGCCGGATCAGACAGGCCCTCGAGGAATTGTTGGGCCACGAAGTCCATCACTCCACCGTATATCGGATGCTTCACAGAAACGGATGGCGGGAAATCGTGCCTCGCCCGGCTCATCCTGAGGCCAAAGAGGAAACACAAGAGGCTTTTAAAAAAACTTTCCGGAACTCGTAGCCGAGATTGTGGAACAAAGAGATCCGGAAGATACTCGGCCGGTGATAATCATGGCCCAAGATGAGGGGCGATTCGGGCGAATCACCGATATTCGCACATGCTGGGCTCCCAAAGGCATCAGACCCAAGGTGCCCGGGCAAGTAGCGCGGGCATTCGTCTACGTGTACGCGGCGGTGTGTATGGCCCCGGGGAAGATGACTTCTTTGATCTTGCCGTATGCAAACACTGACATGATGAACCTGTTCTTGGAGGAAGTCTCCAATGATTTCAAGGAATATTTTGTCATCATGCTGGTAGACGGAGCGGGATGGCACAGATCCCAGGATCTGGAAATCCCCGAGAACATAAGGCTGATAGAACAGCCTTCACATAGCCCGGAACTTAACCCGGTGGAGCATCTATGGGAGGAGTTGAGAGAAAAGCACTTTCCAAACAAAGCTTTCAAATCGCTTGACGCTGTCGAGGAGGCTCTTTGCAACGGCTTGCGAGAGCTTCAGGGCGATCCCGACAGGGTCAGGTCAATGACCAACTTTCCCTATTTACAAGTTACTTGTTGAATTGCGAAATGGTATTAGTGCGACATGGAAACCCACGTGCTCTGCACGTGGTCAGAGCCCATTGGATCTTCCGGTAAACAGGCGTCTCGGAGGCTTGTGACTCTGGTCATTTTTCAAGGGTGGAGACAAGCATTCAAGTTTGCAGGTTTCGCAAGGAAACGAACGGACGCCTCTCCTTGAGCTGACCACATGACATCGCGCAAGGCAGTCACCCAGGTTGTGCGTTTGACGAGCTGGCAGCCCCCCTATGGGGGGCCAGGGCAAAGCCACGTGCTCTGCACGTGGATCTTTACCTACTTCAGCAGCTGAATAACCTATCGGATGACGGGATTGAATATCAGATCCGGGATCGACTATCGTTCATGCGATTTCTGGGGCTACAGATTGATACCAATGCGCGGTAAGAAATGTAATTTTGGCTCGCGGCGTTTCGCGGTTTTTGCTATGTCCTCCCAGACTATGGGAGGCAGCTATGGCGAGGATCACCAAAGTTCGTCCGCTTATATCGGAAGAAGAGCTTCGTATGCGACTAAAGGCCACTCCTGATCGCAAGAATGCGCAGAAATTGCTGGTAATCTTGAATGCCACGGTGGATCCGAGACCTGCCGAAGAAATCGCCCTTCATACGGGAGTGTCGGTTCACAGCGTCCACAACTGGATTTCAGCCTATAATAGATCGGGTCTCGAAGGAATATTAGGCGCTGGAACTCCTGAACGACGAAACGGGCATATGAGCAAGGAAGAAGAGATCATGTTCTTGAAGCCCTTTTTCGAGGAAGCCGCAAAAGGAGAAATAACTACCGTAGCCCAGATCAAGGAAGCTCTTGAGGATCGTCTAGGCCAACCCTTGCACCATTCTGTCGTTTACCGGTTACTGCACAGAAATGGTTGGCGAAAAGTGGAGCCGAGACCTAGTGTTGCGTTCCTCAATTAACAATGCTATAAGTCTGGTCATGGGGGTGCTCAATGGCCAGAAAGTCAGTGAGAGTTGAGTTGACTGCGGAGCAAGAGGCGACATTGAAGATGTGGGCCGGTTCT
>Ga0247841_10009697_pt1 | contig 13383 bp, 10 predicted proteins | sample LaCruzMarch2015__2_FD_192410 | JGI IMG/M metagenome (GOLD analysis project Ga0247841, IMG submission 192410) | Freshwater microbial communities from meromictic Lake La Cruz, Castile-La Mancha, Spain - LaCruzMarch2015_18m | ecosystem: Environmental > Aquatic > Freshwater > Lake | place: Spain...
ATTCTATGATGTCATGGAATTCAGCAGTGTGTATATCAATTATCATCATTTGAGTTTGTTGGCAGACCGAATGACTTCCACCAAAGAAATGACGGCGATTTATCGTTCGGGGATTTTGAATGACGACATTGGTCCCATTGCCAAAGCGACGTTCGAAGTGCATACCGAGGTATTGTTGGATGCTGCAAGACACGGGCAGTTTGACCGTATGCGAGGTATTTCGGCGAATGTCATGTGCGGACAATACGGCTATTATGGAACCAACGCATTCAACGTTTTGTTGGATTTGAATAAATTGACAGAAGAGAAGGATTTGATTCTCTTGGACAAAACGGAGGAGATTGAAAAGGCATTGGGCAATGTGGATGAAGACAAATGTTCGTTGGAAAACATACGTATTCAAAACGACATCAAGAACATCAAACAAGGGCACATGGTTGAGTTGTGCAATGATGACACATTTGATGTGGGTTTTTAATAAGTGTGCGATGAGTGGACGGATAAGACACTATAGTGATTTGCAATAAATACAAAGAAACACTTTTTTATTTGTATTTATGGATGGTTGGAAACAAACCTGATTGCATTGTCTTTTGACAATGGCAGCATAGAGGAGAGTTTGTCGTGTATATTTGTAAAAAAAGCAAACCTCTCTCCCAATTGCTCTGTATTTTTGCAACTTGGCAATTTGTCGGGATGAAAAGTCAAGACAATTTTTCTGTATATTTTTTTTAAATCTTTTGCTTCTATTATTTCGTTTGGACTGTCTTCAATGGCCTTAATTATTTTTGTTTTTGTTTTTATTTTGTCTGTGTCGCATTCATCTTCGGCTGCCTTTTGTTGTTGCATCGTAGCCGCCTGTTTCTTTTCAGCAGCCGCTGCGGCAGCACGTTCCTTTTCGACTCGTTTTCTCTCGGCTTCTTGTTTCTTTTCAGCAGATGCTTCTGCTGCTCGTTTTATCTCGGCTTCTTGTTTCTTTTCAGCAGATGCTTCTGCTGCTCGTTTTCTCTCGATTGATGCTTCTGCTGCTCGTTTTCTCTCGATTGATGCTTCTGCTGCACGTTTTTTTTCAGCACTTTGATTATTGAATGTTTCTTCTTTGTGAAAAAAATTGGAGAATTTGGTTCTTTCACGGTTCAATCTACCTCTTTCTTCCAGTTCTTCCCGTTCCCGTTGTTTTCTTTCTCTTTCACGCTCTTCTGCTCCCTTTTTGTTTTGTTCCAATTTTCGTTTGATTTCTTCCTGTTTTTTTGCTTCTTCGTCTCTTCTCCGTTTCCAAAGTTCTTCTTTTTGCCTTTGTCTTTCTTCACGTGTCATGCCCGTTTTTTCCTCTTTTTTTTCGTATTCTTCGTTGGCCTTTGCGGTTTGTCGCAAAATTTGTTCGGCTCGTTTTTTGTCATTAAATTGATAAGGGTGTTTTTTTTTAGGATAATAGGGTTCTTTATTTACAGGAGGTTGAAACACAGGTTTCTTCAAAAATTCATCCACATTAGATCTGGGTTTTGATTGCGTTTGTGGTTGTGGCAATGATGTTTTTTTCATTGTTTTTATTTTATTCTTTATTTTTGTCAGTTTTTCGAGAGACAGTTTTTGACTCCTTTTTGTTTTTATATGCAATGTCTTTTTGGTTGGTTTGATTTTTTTCGTATAACGCATTGGTTTGGAACGCACAGACTCTTTTGTTAAAGTGCGTGATTTTTTCATTAGAGGGGTCTGTGTCGGTTCTTGTAAAGAAATATTCATTTTATCTGTGGATGAAGAAACATCCATTGGTGAAATGTTCATGCCGTTATTTTCTAAATCCCGCTGAAAACTCATTATATATTGTTGTGATATATTTTATTATTTATAGTTCAGTAATGGTTTTAAGAAAGAAGGTTAAACCGCCTGTTTTCAATTCATTTGTCATGTTTGATTCCAAGAGAGTGGGTTTATACATGGGAGTAATCAAATGAAACTCGGGTTTGACAGATTTTTCAACATTGTCGACCGCAGGTGTTCGTATAAAATAATATTCCTTGTCTTTATTGAAATCGGTAAGCACAACCCATGCCATTTTTTCCCATTTTTTAAAGTTCAAAAACAATTTCAATCCCGAAACACAAAACAACACTATAGGTAAATGCAGGGCATCCGCCATCAGCCAAACGTCAATGTCCGTAATGAAATATTTGTCTGATAAAATGTGTGCCTCCACTTGCTGAATGGTATAATTACTGGACTCTGTTTTCCCAATTTTCTTGTCATGCATCCAAACCTTCATCAGTGCGGGCAAAAATTGTGCATTCAGTTTGTATTGTTTCACGAGATTATGTTTGATGCCCTCAATGGTGGTCTCTTGTTTTTCCGCCTTTAAAATGTGCAACAAAACTTCAAAGGTGCATTTTTCGTCTTGGTGTTTGAAAATGATTTCTTTTCCTCCCACAAAAAATTGTCTCCAAACCGAAGTTAGTTTGTTTCCAATGACTTCGACTTCCGTTTCCACACATTTGTTCAACGCCTTTTTCACCAGAGCCTCGCCGTATTTTTGTTTGACATTTTTCACTATAGAATACGGTTGAGCATTCTCATACGAAATGGCGTGAATGTATTTGTTTCGGTTGAATGTTTCCAGATTGTCAAAATAATTGACGGTGTTTTTGCCTTGACCCAACAGCAAGTTCTCCACGATGACCAGTTCGTCGGTGTGAATTTTATATTCAATGTCCACCATATTGATTGTATTTTCCATCATATACAGACGAATACGGTTGTATCGCAACAATTCATCCGCCAAACGCACATAATAATAGTCGGCGTTGTTTTCGCCATTGACCAAATTCGTTTTGGGAATATTCAAAATACATTGGTCAGGTTTGCGTTTCACAACGCAAAATTTATTGGCGGAACATTTCTTCTCATTGAGTCCAATGCACGATGTAATGTCCGACAACACATCCATGTCGTATATCGAAAATTGGACTTCTTTCTTGGAAATATCCCGTAAAATCTCCTGAATCAACGCTATTTTGTCCTTGTAAAAATAGGTGTCAGTTTCAATGTATTTGAGAATTTCCTTCTTTTGAAAACGATGAGAATAATCATTCAACAACGAACGCAATGTGGTGCGAAATGCCGCATAGAATTGTCCCTCCAACAATATCGTATTGACCGTTTTCACTCTTTCTGTATCCTCTTTGGAACCCGTGGTTGCGATGATTTTATCTATGGTGTTGGTGTTGGACTGTTCTATAATGGGCAGGGTGTGTTCAGTTCTGTCGTAGGGTCTCTCGATTACTTGAATGAATTGATTGGTTTCCGTTAAAATACCCACCACCAATTTTTGAATGGCAACCGCCGCATTTGCAACCGCAGCGGTTGTGTTGTTTTTGTTTCTCTCGACTACAACATGAATAGGTTTGCACAATATCTGTTTATCGTGCAGTGTATAGACCGTTTCCAATTCTTGCAGGGTTTCATCATAGGATTTCCACAGTGTTTTGTTGTCAATATAGGTTATGTTGATTATTTTGTCCAATGGTTCGGATGGATAACATGGAATGAAAATTTCGTGTTTGGTTTTGTTGCTGGCAATATAAAGTCCTACGGCTTTATGATTGAAATTTAAAACTTGGCATTTGATGGTGTATTCGCCTTTCTCTCGAATGATGTCGTATAATTTTCGCAACACAATGTTTCTTTTTGTTAATGAAGTGGAAGCGGAAGTGGAAACGGGGGAACATTTACTATAGATATTGTTGTAAATAACATCCAAAATACCTACCAAATTATTCATTTTCATCGAGAGCAATTGCTGTGTATTGAATGTTTTTGTCATTTGTTTTACAACCGCATTGTTTTCTTTTGTTTCCATGTAAATGCAAATGGGTTCATAAAATTCATTTTTTTTCATCAATATAAAACTCTCCTTGTGTTTGTCGTAAAAATGGGAGGAATACACGCTGGATGGACACAATACCTTGATTTTTTCGGTTCCGTCGTCCTCGGCAATTTCAATAACAATCAGGTTGATACTGCGTGAAATCAAGGCTTCGTTTTTCATGGTCAAAACATCCCACAAAAACGTGTGGTCTTTTGTAATGGCGGGGTCTTTGATGTATTTGATGAAATTTTCATAAGAGGCAATCGTATCCAGCAAAAACAGTTCTTCGTTGTCGTCGTTCAAATCCATTCGTTTGTAAAACTCCGTGTTTTGATACAGGTCTATTTTGTTTTTGAGAGAAGAGTAATCGGGTTGAAGAGGTTTAAAAACGGACACCAGAGAACTATTGTGAAGACGGATGAATTTATCCAAATCGATGCCTTTTTCAATTTGTTTTATCAGGTCGGCAACAGTGAATACAGTATTGTGAATGTAATTGTATAAATCGGCAAAACACGAGAGAAAAAGTTGGCGTGATTCGTCATGGACACCGTATCTCAATAAAAACGGCACGTTCATTCGGGGTTTTTTCAAATTCATGAAATCATTGCGTTGGATGTTGAAAAACAATTCCAGTGAGGATGGCAAAAACCCAAGACGCCCATTGTCGAGAGGTGGGTCTTTTTCTGATATGTATTCGGACAACGGTTTCCTCTTTTCCTTTTCGTCCTTTTTGGAGACTTCATAACAACAGGGGAGGGACATTCCTGCGGGGTTTTTGATGCTTTTTAGTTCGGGTATTCTGTTTCCCTTTTTCTTGTTATGTGCCGTGAATTCATAAACATTTCCCGTTTGTTTCTTTTCGTTGAACCGATTGATTAATTTGAATTTGTTGGTTTTTAATCCCTCTTCCAATTCTGCTTCACTGATACTTCGGTTCTCGGCGACCGACCAATATCTCGGACAAATAAAATAGAATTGTGTGTTCTTGTCGTATTCATACATCAACGCTTTTTCATACGACTTTTGATACTTTTTATCATACGTATCTATAGTGTCCTTTTCATTTTGCGTTAAAATAACGGGTTTGTTGTCGCCCAAACATTTTCGTGAATAGGGTTCTGCGTTGTTTTCTTTGTAATTGAACATTTTGGGGGCTTGATTCTGCAACCGTTTCAATATGTTGGTAGATATTTTCTCTTGTTTGTTTGTCTTTTTTTGTTTGTTTGGTAAATTATATTCTGTTTCACTGCCTTCGTCTTTTTCCTCTTCTTGTTCCTCTTCTTCTTGTTGTTCCTCTTCTTCCTCTTGTTCCTCTTCTTCTTGTGGTTGTCCTTGTTCTTCGTCATCATCATAATAGCCTATCTTTTTCTTCATTTTGCCTTCCCCCTCATCGTCTTCATCGTCTCCTCTCTCATTGTCGCCTTCGTCGTCAATTTCATATGATTCTTCCTCCACAATGAAATCCTCTTCTTCTTCAATCTCATCTTCGTCTTTTTTATTGCACACCATATGGGTTGCGTTCATATTGGACGATATTTTCAAAAGACCTATGATGTATTTTTTGATGAATTTCAAATAAAACAAATGAGAGATGGATTGAATTTCAACCGTCATTTCTTTGCGTTCGTTGATGTCAAAAACGGTGAAGAACCCCGGCAACACCATGTTGCTTTTGTTGTATTGTTCCAATCCTGTTCGAAAGAGTTTTTTGGCTTCAGGTTCGGTTATGTAAGAGAAATTTTTCATCAATCCTTTGATAATTTTGTTCTCCATATCAAAATCCCCCGTGAATTGTTCAATCTGTTGAAAAACATAAAACAATTTGGCATTGGTTCGTTTGAATTGAGACATTCGTTTATAAATCAATTCGGCGTGTTTTGTTTCAATAGAAATGGGTAAAAAAAGAGAACTCGAACATTCCAAAACCTCTTTGATTTTCATGTTGTCCGTTATGTTTGTCTTGAATTTATATATAATGTTTTCTATTTTGATATTGGGGTTGTTTTCGATGGACGAATACGTGTTCAATTGAAACCCCGTTTCGTTCAAATAAACATTGATGGATTCCAAAATGGGATTGACCGTTTCGACCATGATTTGATTCAATTCCGCCACGGATATTTTGGTTTCCAATTTTTCACTATAGATGGTTATGACACCATTGTATTTGAAATCCATGAAAAAATCCAATTTGTTCTCTTTGAAAACGGATTGAATAAAAAGCGTAATCTTCTCGTGTTTCTTTTTGACATATTCTTTGTTGAGTCCGCTGATTTTTTTATTTTTATCGATTTCACGCCACAGTCTCATGATGCGGGTTTTATCCAGAAAAGGTATTTTTTTGCCGTTGGTAGAGACACGGTCGCAATACAGGCGAAAGGTGTTGTTGATGTTGGTGGGGTAATAAATGAAGGGGACGTTTTTAGTCGCATGAATGTTTTTGAAAATGATTTCCAGCGAGGGGATTTGTTTTTCGGCGACATCAGGCAGCAAATACATTGTGAAGGCTTGGATGCCTTGGTCATCGAATGCAAACACTTCCTTTTCGGTGTTTGTTGCGTCAAGGGTGTCAATCATTTTGTATTTTTTCAAATCATCACTATAGTGTTCGGTTTCTTCAATCATGGAAGGTCGTTTCTCTCGAAGCAATTCGAAGGAGGCGATTTTCTTTTCATACAAATTGGGGAAATAGTTTTTGAACAGATTGGTTTCGCTTTCTATTTTGTTTTCTTCTGTATCCTTTGCTAAACAGACATACATTTCCTTCACGTTTTCTCCTAAATACTCAATCAACAATTTTTGTTCGAAATAATTGGTTTCTTTGTTAAAAGACATCACCATATGCATTGGATTGACGGGAAACAGACACCATACATCGGGTTCTTCTTGTTGTTTTGACAATTCAATGCCCACGGGTTGAGCGACAGAATAGGTTTGGTTTCGTTTGTCTCCTTCTAAACAGTCTTTGAAATCTTCAAAGACCGAAATGTTTTGGTTGGAAAAGCGAATACCTAAATTCAGGCAGACCTGTTTCATGACGGTGGGGGTGATTTTTTTGTTTTCGTCTTCTGTTAAAAATTGGTATATTTTCAGGAGGTTCAGTTTTTTTGCGACGTGTCCAAAGAGATAGATTTCGTCCGACCCGATTTTACCGCCATCTTTGCTGGACGTTTTGTTCATCTCAACCACAATCTTTTTTTTGACGATTTCTATAGTGTCATCAAGGTGAAGCGGGGCTTTGTCGAGATGCAAAGGCACGACTGAAGGCACGGCTGAAGGAACAACGACCGAGTTCTGGTTGTCAAAATGAATTGTTTGTTTGACTTCATTTTTTGAATTTAAAATATATACCTTGATATTTTCCCCCATATACATTTTCATTGTCATATTTTTTTGGCGGAATCATCGACGAAAAAAATTGAATTTTTTTTCCCGAAAAGAAAAGCTTCAACCAAAAAACACCATACAAGTATTTGACAAATGAAAGTATTTATTCCGCAAGTTGATTTGACAGTGACCGAGGACATTCTGTTTGATGTCTTTCAAGAATTGAACATTGGCGAGGTCATCGCTGCGACTTTTTGCAAAAGACGCAATCACCAGTTTGCTTTTGTGGATATTAAGGTCTTTCCTGATGCCATAGATTTTGAAAAAATGGTCAATAACAAACAGATTACGACCTCCATTCAATTCGAAAGCAAAAAGTTTTGGGTGATGAAACCCATGTATTCCAATGAAGAATATTTTGACAAATCGATTGAAAAAGAATGCCCTGAAAATGTCATGTCTGTATTTAATTCTGTATTCAATGAATGATTGTGTTATGTCATGTAATTAAAAAACGAAAAAAAAGGAGACGCATTTGTGTCTCATTTTTTCATGCGTTAAGTGAAAATAAAATGTCAAAACATCCAGAACTTATACAAAAAGAAAAAAATGTTTCATATGTCTTAAAATAAAACCAACTGCAATCGACCTGAAAACTATAGGGCAATTCAAAACCAAAGAGGAGGTCTTTTATCTTTTTTATGTTAAACATGTGTAAGTGGGTCGGGTCTCAAACAAACACAAAGGTATTATGTTATGCATGTTCGCAAATTTTTTGTATTCTTCCAACAAATAATGAATTTCATTTTTCAGCAATATTTTCTTTGTTTTTAGCAATATTTTCTTTGTTTTTATTTGTGTGAATTGTTCCAATTTACAAATACAGTCTCTCAAAGTATCGGCGATTTGATTGCAAATTTCAATTGTCTCTCTTTCGTCTTTTTTATGGGCACGATATAAATCGTCAAATTCAAATTCAATATCATAACAATCCGAAAAATCATCAAATTCATCTATTATTGATTTTTCTTCTTCAACAATCGAATTGTATTCATTCGTTTTGTTTTGTATCGAACGAATGAATTTTTCCAATTTTGCATTTACTTTGTCATTTTTTTCCGTCATTTTTTGCAGGTTTTTGTTCAAGTTATAATTGATTCAATTTTTCTTTACAAATCATAATAGGGATTGTCGCTGATGGACATGCCACAGAATTCTTGGGGGGATTCCTTGTAATCTCTCGGTTCATGAATTTGAGCGGTTTTAGCTTCATTCAACAAGAACTTGAAGTTCTCCCAAAATTCACTCTTGTGTCCAATCTTAGCACTCATGTCATGGGCAATTTCGTGGATGGCTACAAAAGTAAGAGTGTGTTCATCAATCAAGACCGTGTTGTCTTTTTTGGAGTTGCGATTGAGGCAAAACGCCGTTTTTTCGCCCTTGTTTTCACTATAGGCGGTATAAACACTGGTGGGCAACGTCTCCCCCACACGTTTGGGATTGAAGTTTGCCGCCAAACGTTTGACCCGTTCGTCGTCGGGGTGGTTTTCTCTCAACCATGCGATGAATTTCTCCATTTTCTGGACGACGGTTGCCAACAGATTGACCGCCTCTTGTAATTTTTCTCGTTCTCTTACACAATACTTGTTGCCATCCACATCGGCGACAATACACTTCAATTGGAATTCGTCTTTGGAGAAATACATGTATGCACAAACTCCTAAAACGAAAATCAATATAAAATAAAAAAAGAACTCGATTCTTTCCATATAATTATTGGGAGGACTTTTATGGATGCCAAAATTGTTATTGTTTTTCGTGCGTTCAATTGAAAGCAGTATTTTAGGCATTTACACAATAGTAATATAATGAGTCAAGCCCTCGCATCTGCTCGTAGACGACGTATTCCCGGTTCCGACCCCGAACCGATTGCCGCTCCCAAACAGAATTCCAATTTTAACCCTGCTGCCCAATCCCAATCCAATGGCTCCGCTGCTGCTACTGCAGGTTTAACCCTGCCTCAAGTCATTGCTCTGGTGGACAAACGCCTGATTGCTTTAGAACAACTTACCAAAGAATCAAAACCTGCTCTCATGCCCGAAATGAATGTTCCCTCAAATTTGACTGAAATTTTGGACGAGTTCAATGCTCGGCATGAATTGTTGGCGAATGAAATCGGTTCTCTCAAAAACGTGGTGATGAGTTTGCAGTCTTATACCATGGACGTGAATAAAATGTTGTTGCAGGAACGAATCAAAATTCTGTCGGATTTTGAGACGCCATCGGAATCCAATGAAAAGGAGGAATCGTAAAAAATAACCATATATAATCAAGGCATCCATAAATAAAATATGCCACAAACATTTTGTTGTAAAAGATGCAATAAAACGTCAACAAACATCAAACGATTTTTCAATCATTTGAACCAACACAGAAGAACAAAGAATCGAACAAAATATTATAATTTTTCGCCACAAGTTTTGCAAATTTATATTGACACCGATTATCGGTTTGAATTTGATGAAAAAGATGAAGTCATCGATTTTGGTAATGAGGACAATGATGATTTTGGTGTTTTATGTATGGAAGTGTTTGATTTGGAAAATGAAGTTTTTGCATTGGAAGTGTTAAACAAAATGGATTTTACACGTTGCGATTCAATGTGTCAAATCGAGACAGATGACCACGATAAATTGAGAGAGTATTTATTGGATTTGGGCATCATAGATAAAATCGATTGTGATATATGGGAGGTTCATGAAAATTATTCGTATGAAGAATGGGAAGAATTTTGTCATTTCACAAACAACGATATGCTGATGCTTTGCATCAAACGAGGATGGAAAGACTTTTGTTTGAGACTGTTGGATTTTGATGTAATGTATGACATCAATAAACAAAACATAACCAACTCTTATGAAATGGCGATAAAATATGGGTTGGCAGAAGTTGCCGAAAAAATAAAATCATGCGAACGTTTCACGCTCAATGTGAATTAAAAGGACACAATAGTGGTTTTCTTCTCTCAAAAAATTTGCATAAACACTGTCGAAATGATTCATTTGTATATTGTTTGACATTATACAAACGCATATAAAAATGAATGAACTTTGTATTATATCGTTCAACATGAAATTTTATGAAACACACAATGAGGAATATTTGCATTCGGTGGAGACCAAGAATTTCCATCCAGACAAAACGGCTCTCTACAATAAATTCCCCCTCATGATACGGGATTTGCCCAATATCATATTCTATGGTCCCACAGGTGTCGGCAAATACTCGCAAGTCCTGCAGTTCTTGAAACGATACAGTCCATCGCAATTGAAATACGAGAAAAAAATGGAATTGGAAACCGAAAAACAAAAATACAAATACAAAATCAGCGACATTCATTATGAGATTGACATGTCTCTGTTGGGCTGCAATTCCAAATTGCTGTGGCACGAAATCATTTGCCAAATCGTCGAAATCATTTCCAACAACATCAAAACGGAAAAGGTGGGATTCGTCGTGTGCAAAAATTTCCACGGCATTCACAATGAGTTGCTCGATATTTTCTATAGTTATATTCAACAATACCGCAACCAGACCACGTCTCATGTGTTGATTCGGTTCATCATCATTACCGAGAGTGTGGGTTTCATTCCCAAAAACATTCTTCAGTGTTGTCAAACGATTTCTTTCTCTCGACCTTCCAAGACACAATACCTGTTGTCCGCCGATGCGGGCGAATCGTCCGTATTGGACAGCATTCAAAGTGAAAACATTGTAAATTCAAAAGAAATCAAATCCTTTCATTTGATTGATTCCGCTGACCAATTGCCAATGGACGTGTTCAATGTCGTTTGCAATCAAATTTTGCATGAAATATTGCATCCCGACAAGATGCAATATATGGATTTTCGGGACAAAATATACGACATTTTGATTTACAATTTGGACGCCATAGAATGCATATGGTGTATTTTCTCGTCAATCATTTCTCTCAATCTCTTGTCAAAAGAGGACGTTTCTTGTGTCGTGGATAAGATATTTGTTTTTTTGAAATATTACAACAACAATTATAGACCCATTTACCATTTAGAAAGTATTTTCTTTACCATTATAACGAAAATCCATGAACAAGTATAACGAGAGGGATGACAAGTATAACGAGAGGGATGACAAGTATAACGAGAAGGATGACGACAACGAAACCATAACCGAAAAAACAGCACGTCGGCTATTGGGTTTTACGGATTGCGAATCGATTACTCCTGAATTGTGTAAAAAGAAATACAGAATGATGGCACTCAAATACCACCCCGACAAAAACCACGATACGGATGCTTGCCTCAAATTCACCCGCATTTGCAATGCCTTTGAATATTTAGGCGACGGAAAAACATCGCCTTATGGCGGCGATGATTACAAAACGACCTTTCTCTCATTTATGAAAATGATTGTCGGCAACAACGACGAAACCAATGAAATCTTGTTCAACATTTTTAGCAAAATCTCTCTTTTGCAGAAAGAAAACGTCATTCCCATTTTGAAAAAGTTGGTGGAAAAATTAGACAAAAATGTTTTGATCAAAATACATGCCATTGTTCAAAAATACAGCGACGTGTTTCATATCTCTCAAGTGTTGTCTGGTGTCTTGTTGGAAGTCATTCGAGAGAAACACTCGAATGAATGTTGCATCTGTTTGCACCCTTTTATTGACGACCTCTTTGAAGAAAAACTATACAATTTGGCGGAGAAGGGGGACAATTACATCGTGCCGCTGTGGCATCACGAATTGGTGTATGATGACTTTACGGTGAAATGCATACCTGTCTTGTGCAATCATGTCCGCATTGACAATTTCAATCATGTTCATGTTTCGTTGTCATTCACTGCAGAAGAATTATTTTCAGTCGAAGAGATACGGTTCGAATTGGGGGGGCGGGTCTTTGCATTCGAAAGAAGGCTCTTGCATTTGAGAGAAAAACAACGGCATGTTTTGAAACGACAGGGGATTCCGCTCATCAACCGCCGAAACATATTTGATGTATCTGTGAAGGGCGATATCGTGGTTGAGATTGAGATTCGTGTTTGAAGAAGTTTTTTATTGTGATTTATAAACACAATAAAAAGTGTCAATTCTTTTGTCAATGTATTTTAAAGATGGCGGATGATGAAGAAAATTTAATGATTACCATCGCTAAAATAATAAATTTACAAAGCACAACACTGCCTATTGTGAAGGCTCTGACAGCGTTTTTAAATTATCAAAATCAAAATCAAAATCAAAACCAAAACCAAGTTCCTGGCACATCAGAATACAATAATTTTAAAATAATAACAAAAATAGATAAAAATGGTAATGATATGGATACACCAACAAGTTCAAATGACACAAAACCTTCTGAACTGTGGAATACATTTATAGATAATTTTTTTACAAAACAGAAAAATACTGGCAATCAGTTTATAATTTCGGAATCTGATGCGGATGGAGATTGTTTTTTTGATTCGATCAGCAAAGTGTTTGGTGGATATGAAAAACTTAAAACACTTGTTGTTGATGAAAAAATACGGGATACTGCGATTCAAAATACAGAAAACCAAAATATAACTGACGACCATAAAAAAGCAACCATGTTTCTTCGTCATGTTGCAATTGATGACATGACAGAACAAACGTATAATGAAATAAAAGAAAGTTTTGATAATTTTAATTTACCGCCTGAACCTGAATATGAAAATAAAACCTTTGAACAATTTAAAGAAGGATTTTTAAAAAAATCGGACGGAGATTTACCGTATGTAAATACGCATGAAATTCAAAACATTTTTCAAAGATTAAATATTAACGCTATTCTGTTTAATGAAGTATTTTTTAATAAAAACACCAGAGCAGTATCCCCCTTTTTTTGTCCAGATAATTTATTGCAAAACAAAAATATAGTTTTATTATCATATAATGGCAATCACTATCACTATAGACCTATTGTTTGTAAAAACAATTTGACAACGCAATCTGTCTTTAACTCAAACGACCTTCCTTTTGAAATTTTTTTATTGATTGCCATTTATTGTCACCCCAGTTTTGATTATTCAAAAACAATTCTCAATCAACTTAATGATATTGACTTTACCGACATTGCTGTTAGACAAATATATCAAAAAGATAATACAGAAAGAAAAAAATTATTTGAATT
>Ga0247841_10009699_pt1 | contig 13382 bp, 8 predicted proteins | sample LaCruzMarch2015__2_FD_192410 | JGI IMG/M metagenome (GOLD analysis project Ga0247841, IMG submission 192410) | Freshwater microbial communities from meromictic Lake La Cruz, Castile-La Mancha, Spain - LaCruzMarch2015_18m | ecosystem: Environmental > Aquatic > Freshwater > Lake | place: Spain...
TTTGTCTGCCCAAAAGAAAACCATCCACGAAAAGGAAGATTCAACGCACAGGGAGAAAGTTCAACGCACGCCGGGAAAGTTTGCGCGCACCACGACACGTCAAAGCGTATACCCCCAGGCGCCCGCTGCGCCGCGACCGAAGCACGGCGGCGGAGCGCCGTGACTACAAAGTGGCACATGTGTCTGCACGGCGGCGGAGCGCCGTGACTACAAAGTGGCACATGTGTCTGCACGGCGGCGGAGCGCCGTGGCTACAACGCGACACGGACGCCCACACGGAGACCCCGCTTCTCGAAAAGCTACGCGGGCAAGCGGAGCGCTGTGGCCGTACCCCCACGGCCCGCCATAGCCACTTAGGCTACGGATGCTCTTTCGGGCGCTGCAGCAACTTCTCCGCAAGCGTATGTGTCATGTTTCAACGGAACGATCTGGCCTAAACGCTTACAAGCGCCGTGCCCGGCACGACTGCGAAGTAATGATAGCGTCTGGCCTGACGATTTACGTGAGTCTCTTGGGTACCCCTCAGAATACAATTCGAGCGGATTTGCTTGCACAGTGCGGCGGAAACGGGTTTCCTGTTGCGGTTGTCTCTGATTCAGTACTTCGACCGAACCGCGCATCCGTCTTTGACTGCGGCCACGCCGTGTCAAGAGGAGCGTAATTGAAAGCGAGCAAATGAAAATAGCTAACACAGGTCTTGAACTACCAGCCGGCAAAGTGAAGTACCACGACCGGATAATCGAAGGACTTACCGAGAAGTTCGAGCCTAAGAAGGTCTCACCATACTTCTTCGAGGTTCTCCCTGACGACTACGAAAAGGCCGACGCCATAGCCATATTGAAATCACGACTGCTGGATCTACTGGTGCTCGATATCGAGAAGCTGGAAACCCGCATCAGCCGGGCGGATGATCCGGCTGAGCTGGCTGCGCTCAAGAAATGCCTCGCCCATCTTGAATCAGAGAAGCCGGTCTGCGATCTGGTCATGACCGATCCCGAGAAAGTACATATCGCCGCGCTGGCACCCTTGAGCCTCAAAGCAACAGTTGTTGTGGAAGAAAGCGCTCCGGACGCCAATAAGCTTTTCGCCGCCTTGATGGAAAAAGCCGGGGTTATGTTCTTCTATACCGCAGGCAAGCAGGAAGTGCGCGCCTGGTTCATAAAGAAGGGTTTCGATGCTGTCACCTGCGCAGGCAAAATTCACAGCGACCTGGCCCGTGGGTTTGTCAAAGCCGAGGTCATCAAGTTCGATGATCTGATGACTTCTCACAGCTTCCCGGACGCCCGCACCAAGGGTCTCACAAAGCTGGTCGACAAGGATTTCATCATTGAACCGGAAACTGTTTTGGAAATACGGTTTAATGTCTGATGTAGTTTGCAAAGCAGCGTGGTGGCTGGAGAGTAGCGCACGACTGCACGGCGACCCAGTTTCGCAAAAGCTACTCAGGGCAAGCAGAGCACTGTTGCTACAACGTGGCACGTGCGTTTGCACGGCGACGGAGCGCCGTGGCTACAACGCGGCACGTTGCAGCCGCACGGTGGCGGAGCGCCGTGGCTACAACGCGGCATGTGCGTCTGCACGGTGGCAGAGCGCCGTGGCTACAACGTGGCACGTGCGTCTGCACGGCGGCGGAGCGCCGTGGCTACAACGTGGCATGTGCGTCTGCACGGCGACGGAGCGCCGTGGCTACAACGTGGCACGTGCATCCGCACGGCGACGGAGCGCCGTGGCTACAACGTGGCACGTGCATCCGCACGGCGGCGGAGCGCCGTGGCTACAACGTGGCACGTGCGTCTGCACGGCGACGGAGCGCCGTGGCTACAATTGACAATTGGCGCATTTGTAGCCGCGGCGCTCTGCCGCCGCGTCCCAAGCTGAGATATAAAGATCCGAAAGAACGGAAACTATTAACAGATAGAACAAGGAGGTCTTGATGCATTCAAATCGTGCGTTGTTGGCCGCATTTTTCATCGCCACAGCTTCATGCCACGCTGCAACGCCTGATTCAAGCGGCGAACCCTGCTGTCCCGGCGGCACCTGTCCACCCTCAACCGCGAAGCCCGTCATCGAGGGCTTCACAAATCTTGTGCCTGCCGACAAGCATCTGGATCCGGCCTGGGTGAAATCTTTGTTTGAGCGAGGCAAGCCGGAGGTATGGCGCGGTGACGCGCTCAAGTGGATTGGCATGCCCGTAGGCGGCTTGTGCGCCGGTCAACTCTATCTTGGCGGTGACGGCAGACTCTGGCACTGGGACATTTTCAACAATCTAGCGAAGACCGGTGCAGGCCACTACGCACAACCGATGAAACCATCCTCACCGCTCAAACAGGAATTCACACTGACGCTGGCTGACAAGACCCGCGTTCTCGACAAGACCGGATTCGCTGACGTCAGCTTCCGAGGCGAATACCCGATTGGCACAGTCGAATACAAGGACTCAGGCTCACCTGTGGTAGTTACGCTTGAAGCATTCTCGCCATTTATTCCATTAAACACCGCCGACTCCAGCCTGCCTGCAACGATCATGCAATTCACTTTGCGCAATACTTCAAAGGAGGCTGTGACAGCCACGTTATCCGGCAGTCTGGAGAACGCAGTCTGCCTGCATCATCGCGATCGCGGCGGCTTCCGCTCCAACCGGATTGTGCGCTGCGACGGTTTTACATTCCTGGATTGCTCGGCGAATTACACCGCAACCAGCGCCGCAAAACAGCCGGATACTGTTTTTGAAGACTGGGGCAAAGACGAATATGAGGGATGGACCGTTGAAGGAACTGCTTTCGGTAAAGGGCCGACCAGGAAGGCATCGCTTCCTGACTACCAGGGCGATGTAGGTGGTGATACCGTGCGTGTTGTCAACTCCCACGCCACCGCACCTGGCAATGACTTGGCGGAGAAAGACAGAGCAACCGGCACGCTCATCAGTCGAACATTCACGATTGAGCGGGATCTTATGAACTTCTGGATCGGCGGCGGCAGTCATGCCGGCAAGACATGTATGAACCTTGTGGTGAACGGGAAGACCGTTCGGACAGCAACCGGGAAAGATAACAACCGCATGTCGCGCCAGAGCTTCGCCCTGAAGGATCTCAGGGGTAAGCAGGCGCACATTGAGATCGTAGACGGCGCAAGCTCCGCCTGGGGCAACGTGGGAATCGGCAAGATCGTATTCAGCGATCAATCCATCGCGGCCGACTCCGACTCTATTGACAGCGATCTTGGCACAATGGGACTAGCTCTCTTAGGCTCCGCGGCCGATGCGGTCAGTACAGACGCAACTGTGCCTTTGAAGGAACAACTTGTCGGCGAACTTGGCCGGAAGCTGACACTGCAGCCGGGCAAGACTGCGGTCGTCACGTTCGTCCTGACATGGAACTTCCCGAACCTGGAAATGAGCAAGATGGGGAAAGTCGGACGAAGTTATGCGGCAGCATTCAGCTCGGCCCTGGACACAGCAAAGTATATTGCGTCAAACTCCGACCGGCTTATTTCTGAAACGAAACTCTGGCGCGACACCTGGTACGACTCCACCCTGCCCCACTGGTTCCTCGACAGAACCATGCTGAACTCATCAATTCTGGCATCATCGACCTGCTACCGGTTCCGCAACGGACGGTTCTATGCATGGGAAGGCGTTGGCTGCTGCGCCGGCACCTGCGGCCATGTCTGGCACTACGCGCACGCAGCGGCCCGCCTCTTCCCTGACCTCGAGCGTGACTTGCGAGTTCGCACCGACTTTGGAACGGCAATGCATGCCGATGGCGCAATCTCCTTCCGTGGCGAGCATAACGACTTCCCGGCCATCGACGCCCAGGCCGGCAGCATCCTGCGGGCATACCGTGAACACCAGATGTCGGCCGACTCTGAATTCCTGCGCAAGATCTGGCCAAAGGTCAAACTAGCCACCGACTGGCTCATTGCCAAGGATGGAAACAAAGACGGCATAATTGAGAGCAACCAGCACAACACGCTCGACGCGGACTGGTTCGGACCTGTCGCATGGCTCAGCGGACTGTATCTCACCGCACTGCATGCCGCCGAAGAAATGGCTATCGAACTCGATGATGCCGAGTACGCCGGACGCTGCCGCGCAATCTATGAGCCTGGTACCGCTAACCTGGTTAAACAATTGTTCGACGGCGAATTCTTTGTCAACAGACCGGACCCGAAACGGCCGGATGCAATCAACTCCGGATCGGGCTGCGAGATCGACCAGGTCATGGGCCAGAGTTGGGCGTGGCAGGTCGGTCTTGGTCGATTGCTACCGAAGAAGGAGACTCTGTCGGCATTGGAATCGCTCTGGAAGTTCAACTTCTCGCCGGATGTCGGGCCTTACAGGAAGGTCAACAAACCCGGCCGCTGGTACGCAATGCCCGGCGAGGCCGGTCTACTCATGTGTACGTTCCCGCGCGCCGATTGGAACTACAGGAAAGCCGCCGGCAAGGGGCCGGATTGGGCGGCTGGCTATTTCAACGAATGCATGAATGGATTCGAGTACCAGGTTGCCGGACATATGATCTGGGAAGGCATGGTCCAGGAAGGTCTGGCGGTTACGCGCGCCGTTCATGACCGCTACAGTCCATTGCGCCGCAATCCATACAATGAAGTTGAATGCGGTGATCACTATGCCCGCTCCATGGCAAGCTACGGTGTCTATCTGGCGGCATGTGGATTCGAATACCACGGTCCGAAGGGCCATATCGGTTTCGCGCCGAGGCTCACGCCTGAGGACTTCAAATGCGCATTCACAGGCGCCGAGGGATGGGGTTCCTACGCGCAGAAGATTGATGGCCGGAAGATGAATGCGGAAATTGCCGTGAAGCACGGCAAACTGCGGCTGAAGACAATCACAATCGCTTTCGCCGACGCAAAGAAGGCGACAATCACGCTCAACGGCAAGCAGACACCCGCAGTCTTGACCGCCGGCGGTAATGGCCGCATTGAGCTTGGCGAACCCATCGTGATCTCTGCAGGCCAGAAGCTCGATCTCGAAATCCGGCGGTAGGGTCAAACGACACGCTGGACTGCACGGCGACAGAGCGCCGTGGCTACAACATGGTACATGGCTGCAACGTGGCATGTGCGCCTGCACGGCGACGGAGCGCCGTGGCTACAACGTGGTACATGCGTCTGCACGGCGACAGAGCGCCGTGGCTACAACGTGGTACATGCGTCTGCACGGCGGCGGAGCGCCGTGGCTACAATTGCCGCATTTGTAGCCGCGGCGCTCTGTCGCCGCGTGACTGGACCGCAATAGTGCATATGAATACGCTCAATGAAAGATCACAATGGACAACCAACAGCACAACTATCCACGCCGACCACCCCGCTTGTCAAACGTGTTCCAAAGCATGGAGTTGCTCTACTTCGTGACATTCAATACGCATCTTCGGAAGGGCCTTCTGGCAAATGCTTCCTTCCACAATTGCTTTCGTAGATTCTGCGAGATTGCCAACGTGAGAAATATAGCAGTGGGACGCTATGTCATCATGCCTGACCACATTCATCTCTTCGTCAAGCTGCCACCGGAAGGAGTTACGCTGGTGCGCTGGGTTCAGACCATGAAAGCGGTACTTGGCAAAGAACTACTCAGGCAGGAACAGTTAAAACCACACTGGCAAGAGGGTTTCTTCGATCACCTGCTGAGAAGCGGAGAAAGCTACTCGGCCAAGTGGGAATATGTCCGCCAGAACCCGGCGCGAAAAGGACTCGTCACAAATCCGGACGATTGGCCATACCAGGGAGAAATTGTCATGATTCCATGGTAAATCATCACGCTGCACGGCGACAGAGCGCCGTGGCTACAACGTGGCATGTGCGCCTGCACGGCGACGGAGCGCCGTGGCTACAATGGCACATGCGTCTGCACGGCGACGGAGCGCCGTGGCTACAATGGCACATGCGCCTGCACGGCGACGGAGCGCCGTGGGCTACAATGGCACATGCGTCTGCACGGCGACGGAGCGCCGTGGGCTACAATGGCACATGCGTCTGCACGGCGACGGAGCGCCGTGGCTACAATGGCACATGCGTCTGCACGGCGGCGGAGCGCCGTGGCTACAACGTGGCACATGCGTCTGCACGGCGACGGAGCGCCGTGGCTACAACGTGCTTTTGGGCGAGTTTAGACTGTTAACCTGTCAATGCTAACCTGTATATTCGATGCAACAAACAGTCAGGAGATCCCGACAATGAAGATCATCATCGCTGGTTTTGTTGCAGGAATTCTTTCGCTCGCCACCTCAGCCTTTGCCGCCACGCCACCACCACAGCCCTATGGCCCAGTTCCGTCCGAACGTCAGTTGAAATGGCACGAGATGGAATTCTATGGTTTTCTGCATTTTACGGTCAACACCTTCACCGATAAGGAATGGGGATACGGCGATGAGAATGAGGACGTCTTCAATCCAACTGCCTTCGACGCCGACCAGATAGTCCGTTCCTGCAAGGCAGCGGGAATGAAAGAGCTGATTCTCACCTGCAAGCACCACGACGGTTTCTGCCTATGGCCATCCAAATACACCGAACATTCGGTCAAGAACAGCGCTTGGAAGGGTGGTAAAGGCGACGTTGTGAAGGAGATTTCGGACGCGTGCCGGAAGAACGGGCTCAAGTTCGGAGTCTATCTCTCGCCATGGGACAGGAACCACAGAGACTACGGAAAGCCGGAGTATATTGAATACTACCGGAAACAGATGACCGAGCTGCTGACGAACTACGGCCCAATTTCAGAGGTATGGCTCGACGGCGCCAACGGCGGCGACGGTTATTACGGTGGCACCCGTGAAACACGTCGTATCGACAGGCGGACCTACTACGACTGGGATAACACGATCAGCATTATCCGCAAACTGCAACCGGATGCCTGCATCTTCTCCGACGCGGGACCGGACGTTAGATGGGTCGGCAACGAGCGTGGCGTCGCTGGAGATCCATGCTGGGCGACCCTGAACAAGAATGACTTCTCCCCCGGTGATGCCGACACCAAGCGACTGAACACCGGTGACCGCAAAGGATCGCACTGGGTTCCGGCCGAAACCGATGTCTCGATCCGGCCCGGCTGGTTCTATCATGCAAAGCAGGATGGCAATGTTCGCTCGCCGGAGAATCTGAGAAAGATCTATTTTGAATCAGTAGGACGCGGGGCAAGCCTGCTGCTCAACGTACCGCCGGACAGGCGAGGGCTTGCGCACGAGAACGATGTCAAATCACTTGCAGAATTCGGGAACTGGATGAAGAAGACGTTTGGAACGGATTTAGCCCGGGGCGCTGCGATCTCAGCCTCCAGCATCCGCGGCAATGATGCGGCATTCGGCCCCAAGCACCTCATTGACGGCAATCGCGACACCTACTGGGCAACCGACGATAAGAGCACAACACCGGGGGTGACCCTTGAATTCAAGAAACCCATCACGTTCAATGTGGTACGTCTCCGCGAGTTTCTGCCACTTGGCCAGCGTGTCGACACGTGGGAGATTGACGCCTGGCAGAACGGCAAATGGACAGACCTGGCAAATGGTACGGCTATCGGCGCATGCCGGCTTGTCAAGACCTCAGATCCGGTCACAACAGAAAAGGTCCGCCTGCGAATAACCAAATCGCCGGTTTGTCCCGCCATCTCTGAATTCGGCCTTTTTCTGGATCCGAATACCACAGGCAATCCATGAATGCTCTGCGCTCGCATTGATCATCTTGCCAGCACAACATGAGGAGATGTTACCATGGGAATGTTTGAGACAACAGGCAGGGACGCGGTTTCAGGGGAGAGGAAGCACAATACGCTCCTGAAGCTGAAAAGGATGCGGACAGCGCTGAGTCACCGGGAACCTGACCGCGTTCCGATCAGCGACTTCTTCTGGGGTGGTTTCATCCGCCGCTGGCGCAATGAACTGAACCTTCCCGCCGATGCAAATCCGTACTACTACTATGACCTCGACTGGATCGTCACCGTTCCGAACATGGATCCATGGATCCGGTCGTTCGAGATAATCAAGGAAACACCGGAGGAAGTGACCGTCCGGACAGGATTCGGCGCCATAATGCGAAAGGTGTTCGACATCCCGATGCCCGAATTTGTCGGCTGGGAATTGGACACGCTTGAGAAGCTTGAATCCGCCGTGTCAACATTTGACGATCCACATGATCGCCGCCGGTATTACTCGGGCGGTGATAACCAGATTGCTGGAGTCGGCGACGGCTTCGAGCGCAACTCCCCGCCGTGGGTCGCTACCGTCAAATCGCTCTGGCCTGACTTCCCTGTATTCGGGAGTATCATCGAAATTAATGAATGCATGACCCGTCTGATCGGACCGGAGAACCACATGATGTGGCTGGGTATGGAACCCGAACGTATGGCTGATGTGGTGGCTAAGATCGGGAAGTTCTACTTCGAATGTTCAAAAGCACAGATCGACGCTGCCGCTGGAAAACTGGATGGCTTCGTTATCTGGGGTGACATCGCGTATAAGTGCGGCACGTTCATGCACCCGGACTTCTGGCGGGAACACTACAAACCCTGGGTCAAGGCAATAGCAGAGCACTGCCGCTCCAAAGGGCTGATGGTGATATATCACGGTTGCGGCAATGTTAAGGCTGTATTCGGTGATTTCTGCGACATGGGCATCGATGCTTACAACCCGCTGGAGGTAAAAGCCGGCATGGACGCAGTCGACCTTCGTCGGAAGTACGGTCACGAGTTCGGCGTTTGCGGGAACAGTGATGTGATGATCTGGGGGAAAGGCGACAAAGAGGCCATCCGCCGTGAGGTCCTTCGCAAGCTCAATGCGGCCAAGGGCGGCGGATACATATTCCAGTCCGATCACTCTGTCGCCAGTGATGTATCGGGTGCGACCTACGACTATATTGTCAGATTGGTGCGTGAATACGGGAATTACCCGCTCAAACTTGGCGAGTTTGATGAAGATATGGAGGTGCGTTGATGATTACGGCCAACCCGCTGTTGGGAACTTTTATTCACGCCATAGGCGCCACATCAGCATCTGCGTGTTACACGCCACAGAAGCAGGTAAAGGGCTGGTCCTGGCAGACGTACTGGATGACACAGGCACTGTTCTGCTGGCTCATTCTGCCCATCCTGGGTGCGGTGTTGACCATCCCTCATCTGTGGCAGGTTCTGCAGGAAGCACCCGCGAGCGCCATGTGGCGGTCTTTCCTGCTAGGCGCGGCATACGGGATCGGCGGAACGGCATTTGGCATTGCCATCCGATACGTGGGTTTTTCATTGACCTACGCGCTGGCGGTCGGCCTTTCGAGTGTTCTGGGCACATTGCTGCCGCCGCTGGTCAAGGGACAGTTCATGGCAATATTCGAGAAGACCGGCTCGACCTGGGTCATGGCTGGAATCATGATTGGCACCGTCGGTATCTTTCTGTGCGGACTGTCTGGGCGTATGAAGGAAACAGACCTGGCCGGCGACGCGGCAAACAAGGACTTTTCCATCGCCAAAGGGTTGCCGCTCTGCCTGCTGGCCGGCGTACTTTCGGCGGTATACGGGTTCGCGCTGGAGGCTGGAGAACCAATCGCTGCTATCGCTGAGGCACATGGCGCCGATTACTGGCGCGGGAATGTGACGTACATATTTGCAAACTCCGGCGCATTCCTGACCACGCTGATTTATTGCCTGTACCTGCATATGAAGCATAGGACGATCGGCGAACTGGTGGAATTGCCGGCAGGTGAGGAGAAGGCTTCTCTGCCGATGAATTTCATGATGGCATTCTTCACTGGCTGCCTGTGGTACGGACAGTTCTTCTTTTACAACCTTGCGCATGTCCGGATGGGCGAATTCAAATTTACAAGCTGGGCAATCCATATGATCATGCTGGTGCTCATAAGCAATGTGCTAGGCATACTGCTGCGCGAGTGGCGAGGCTGCAAATCCAGAACGTGGATCGCCGTAGCGGTGTCACTGACGGTACTGGTCGGAGCCGTTCTGACACTCACCTACGGCAACTATCTAGGCGATATTGCGGCCAGACATTAATCATACCCGATAGGAGACATCACTTGAAGAATTGCCTGCTGCTAGCACTGATGCTTCTCGCCCGCACAGCTCTTGCGTCGGATTCAACTCTCGATCAATCGCGCATGCCCTACAAGGCCAAACCCGAATCACTGAGACAATGGCAGGACGCTCGCTTCGGCATGTTCATCCACTGGGGACCGGTAAGCATCACTGAGAAGGAAATCAGCTGGTCGCGCGTCAACTCCAATCCGCAATGCCCCAACAACGGACCGACGCCGGTCGATGTGTACGACAACCTCTACAAGGAGTTCAACCCCACGAACTTCAATGCGAAGGAATGGGTGGCTGTCGCCAACGCTGCGGGCATGAAGTACATGGTTCTCACCGCGAAGCATTGTGACGGATTCCTGCTGTGGGATTCGAAAGTCTCGGACTACAACATCATGCACACGCCGTTCAAGCGAGACGTGTGCAAAGAACTTGCCGCCGCGGCGCACGAGGCTGGCATGAAGATAGGCTGGTATTATTCGCCCACGGACTGGCGCGACCCCGACTGTCGCAACGCTAAAAACGCGGAGTTTGTCAAACGCATGCAGGCGGAGCTCACGGAACTGCTCAGCAACTACGGCAAGATCGATATTCTCTGGTTTGATTGTGACGGACGGGCCTCGCCCTGGGACCAGGACGCCACGTATACGCTTGTCCGCAGGCTGCAGCCCGGCATTGTCATCAACAACCGGCTGGATGTCGGCTTCCTGTTTGGCGATGCCGGAAGTCCGGCAAGTATCGGCAAGTGGGCGGACTTCTTCACGCCGGAGCAGTGGATCGGCGGCTTTGATAACAAATTGCCGTGGGAATCGTGCATGACGGTGTCACGCCGCAACCAGTGGGCGTGGGGCGGGCACTCCGACGGCGTCAAGACTCTGCCTGAGTGCATGAACATGCTGATACGCTGCGCGGGCGGCAGCGGTAATGTGCTGCTAAACGTCGGGCCCGAACCCACCGGCGAAATCGCGCCGGAACAGGCGGATCGCATCAAGGGAATGGGCACCTGGCTCGGGAAGTACGGCGAGAGCATCTACGGCACTCGCGGCGGACCGTTCAAACCAGGCAAGTACGGCGTTTCGACGCACAAAGACAATACGATCTACCTCCACATCCAGCAATGGCCCGGCGTGACGCTGACGCTACCGGGTATCCCCGCGAAGATTCTCAGCAGCAAAGCATTGACCGGAGGCAATGTGACTGTCAAGCAGACCGATGACGCCATTGAGGTCTCACTGCCAACCAGTGATCGACATGAAATGGACACGGTTATCACCCTGATCTTGGATGGCCCGGCCGGCAACCTCGAACCGATTGATGTGGTGCTGGCAGCATCGCATTCACTCGCCACCCGCAGGAGAGCCACCGCGTCAAACGTATACGAAGGAAAGACTGAGTACGGTGCGGACAAAGCATTCGACGACAACGGCGAGACCCGCTGGGCGACCGACAGCGACACCAAGTCCGCGTGGCTGGAGGTTGATCTCGGCAAACCACAGAGGATCGCCCGTGCAATCATTGGTCAGGCATTTCCTGAACTGAAACGCGTCCGCAAGTTCGCTATTGAGTATCTCGTGGACGACCAATGGAAGTCGTGCTATCAAGGCGAAGACCCCGGTGCGAACCTTGACGCGACATTTGAGCCGGTTACGGCGCAGCGCGTGAGGTTGAACATCATCGAGGCTACCGACGGCCCGACGATATGGGAATTTCTGTTATTTGGTAAATAGTAGAATCAGCAGCAACGGGGGGCAGATAGAACATGAAACGATACGGTTCAGTTATCGGAGTCAGAGCGAGGAAACTTGCGGAATACAAGAAATTGCATTCAGCCGTGTGGCCTGGCGTGCTGAAGATGATTAAGAAATGCAATATCCGCAACTACTCAATCTACCTGCGTAAGGTTGGCGGCAGGCTCTACCTGTTCAGCTACTTCGAGTACACAGGCAAGAACTTCAAGGCCGATATGGCCAAAATGGCGGCAGATCCGACCACGCAGAAATGGTGGAGCGTCTGCATTCCCTGCCAGGTCCCCCTGCCCGATCGCAAGAAGGACGAATGGTGGGCCGGCATGGAAGAAGTGTTTCACCAGGATTAATCCCGGTTCCTTCCAATTCAGAAACTCCCAAATGCGCTCAATAGTGGTGTCGTCAGTCATCTTTTCCGCTCTATTGTTCACCGTACCCTTGTGCTACGGCGCGGATACATCTCCAGCTGCCTACGATGTTGCCTGGTCCACACCAGGGAAAAGCGAAAATGACTCAATGCCGATCGGCAATGGCGCCACCGGGGCAAACGTATGGACAACGCCGGATGGAAGCCTGTGGTTCTACATCAGTCGTACTGACTCGTGGGAAGACAATTCACGCCTGGCAAAGCTGGGCCGGATACGCGTCGCCTTCTCGCCGAATCCCTTCACGTCGGATGCCAAATTCGAGCAACGGTTGGACCTTGAACACGGTGAAATAACCATCACCAGCGGTAACTTCAAAATCCGGCTGTGGATTGATGCACACAACCAGGCAGTCTATGTTGAAACCGACAGCAAGACTCCTGTAGAGGCAAAGGTATCCCTTGAACTCTGGCGAAAGCAGCAGGAGACAGTGGGAAACGAATGCAGTGATATCTACACTTCCGACCCGAAGGGTCGTGGAATAACAGTCGAGCCCGACACAATCATGGAGGAATTGACAAACAAGATAGGCTGGTATCACCACAACACCCGCTCGTTGGGTCCGGAACTTACCATGTCGATACAGGGCCTGGATGGCTATCCCTTTAAAGATCCGGTTCTCCACCGCACCTTCGGCGGTATAGTATCGGTCGCTGACGGCAAGCGCGAGGCTGCGGACCGGATCTCCGCGGCGGCATCCACACATCATTCCATGTCCGTTCATGTGGCTTCAACACCGGATTCCACACCTGCGACCTGGCTGGCCGGTCTCCAGGCACAAATCAGCACAACGGAGTCGACGTCGCTGGAGAACCGGCGCACCGCACACAGGAAATGGTGGAAGGAATTCTGGCAGCGCAGCTATATAGAGATTTCGTCAGGCAGGCCATCTGCACTTCCGGCCCCGTTTCCAGAGAACAGACATCCTCTGCTGATCGGTCGTGACCAGTCCGGACAGAATGTCTTCCAAGGCACTATCGGTCGCTTGACAGTGATCGGCCGCGAACTGACGGCCGGAGGGATTTCAGGCCTGGCAACACTGCCGCGCAATCAGAAGGTGGATGGGGAAGCAATCTGCCTTCTGCGGCCCGCGGCCGGTGATATTGCAGGTAACCCGCCGGCCAAACTGAACGAAGCCATGACAGTTGAATGCTGGATCCAGCCTTCAGGAGTCGGCAA
>Ga0247841_10009701_pt1 | contig 13382 bp, 7 predicted proteins | sample LaCruzMarch2015__2_FD_192410 | JGI IMG/M metagenome (GOLD analysis project Ga0247841, IMG submission 192410) | Freshwater microbial communities from meromictic Lake La Cruz, Castile-La Mancha, Spain - LaCruzMarch2015_18m | ecosystem: Environmental > Aquatic > Freshwater > Lake | place: Spain...
AACAAAGTTTTACACTTGATGAATGACGAAGAAGCGATTAAAAATACCAGGAAAATGTTTGGCATCGATTCAACTTTGCTAAATATCTCCCCTGTAGCCAGGATGGTTAACCCAACAGGAAAGGAAGTAAAAGCCAATGTGATTATCATCATTATGGAAAGCATGTCGGCAGAAAAAATGGGTAGATTTGGTAACACCGGCAATTTGACCCCTCATCTCGATAGTATATCCCGCATCTCTGCTTGCTTCGATCATGTTTATTCTGCTGGAATACATACCATGAATGGCATTTATTCGACCCTGTTTGGGCTTCCTGCTTTGTTACGGCAACATCCAATGAAAGGAGTAACCATACCAGCATGCAGCGGATTTTCGAATATACTGCCTGGCAAAGGTTATCAGACCATCTATATTACTACTCACGATGAGCAGTTTGATAACGTAGGAGGGTTTCTCCATGCCAATGGATTTCAAAAAATGATCAGTCAAAAAGATTACCCATCTTCAAAGGTATTGAGCACATTGGGTGTACCTGATCATTTTATGTTTGAATTTTCTATTCCTTTTTTGAATGATCTGAATAAAAACAATCAACCTTTCTTCGCCACATTTGTGACCGGAAGTGATCATGGCCCTTATATCATACCTGAAGGAATTTCTTTTACCCCACATGCTCAAAATATCAGGCAACAGATTGTCGAATATGCAGACTGGTCTATTGGCAGGTTTCTTAAATTGGCATCAGAACAACCTTGGTTTGCCAATACAATTTTTGTTTTTATAGCCGATCATGGTGCTACACTTGATAATTCAGTTTATGATATGCCATTGACTGGGAATCATACACCATTGATCATTTTTTCGTCTCGATTGGTTAAGCCATCCGTCTCTAAATATTTCGGCGGACAGATTGACATTTTTCCAACTGTTATGGGACTGTTAAATATTCCCTATGTTAATAATACAATGGGAGTTGACCTGTTCAGGGAAAAACGTCCTTACATGCATTTTTCAGCAGACAATAAGATTGGCTGTATTGATGAAAATTTCTTCTATGTCATACGTGATAACAAGATCGAATCGCTTTATAAATACCGAACAAACGATACCAAAAATTACCTGGCCAACGAAAAGCAACATGCTGACAGTATGAAAAACTATGCTTTTTCAATGATGCAAACAACACAATGGATGTTGCTAAATAAGAAGACTGCTGTTCCAAAACCAAAGTGATGCCAATTGACTGTTATACATGAAACGTGATAAACCCCTAATATCCAAATTCCAAGACCCAAATTCCAAATTCCAAAATCCAAGAAAAAAAGGTACTTTATAAAAAGAAGCAAATATTTTGTCAAGGAATTATCAGAAATAAAATTGATTAATGTTCAATTAAAAATATACATTAAAAAATACCAAACTTGGAATTTGGTCACTAAATATCGGGATGGGGCTTGGGATTTGGGGCTTGGAATTTGGGATTTGGGACTTAGGGTCCTCATTTACAATACACCGGTATCATCTCCACGGCCCGTTTATTTCCAGCTTTGACAGCAAGCTTTAAATCATCACATACTTCCGTATTCCTGCCCAGCTCAACTTTCAGCATGGCACGCATGAGATAGGCATCACCATATCCGGGATTCAATTCTATCGTTTTATCCAGGTCTGCTAAAGCTTCTTTAAGTTTTCCCTGGCCTGCCCATATGCCTGCACGGTTGTGATAGGAATTGTAATCAGCCGGAGAAAGGCGGATAGCCGTATTAAAATCAGCCAATGCGCCAGAAATATCATTCATCCTGGCTTTGATGACGCCACGGTCTGAAAAAGCTTTACTAAACAACGAATCCAATGCCAATGTATGATTAAAATCATCTAACGCCCCTTTAAGATCATTCAACCTGCCACGACATAAACCACGACCGTGATAGGCATTTTTGAGTTCATCTGAGGGTAACAAAATATTACTGATCAGTTGATCATAATCCTTAATCGCCCCGCTAAAATCCATGACCTGGTATCGTAATGGAGCAAGATACAAATATGGCCGATAATCATCTTTTTTAAATTGAATTCCTCGTGAATAATAGTTAATAGCTTCCACCGGATTTCCCTCTTTCTGCTTCAGATTACCCAGGTTAAGCATGATCTGTAAACTGTTTCTCCTGTATTCATCCGTATTTTCGGCATTATCTATAGATTTCTGATACCAATATAGCGCCTTTGCCTGGTGCTTTTTTTCCAGGAATCCATCCCCGTAAAAGTCATAAGTTTCGAAAAGCGGTATTTTTTGAATAAGAAGTTGCTGGAAAATGAGGGTACCAAAAACAAGGATCAACAGCAAGTTAATCAGCTGTATTTTGATGTTTTTAAAATTCTCTGAATAAAATAAAACGGCAAAAAACAACAGAAACGGGATCGCCGTAAGCCTGTACCTAAAAGCGTTAAAAAACAGAACTGAAGGAACCAGGGTGACAAAGATCAGCAAAAACATGATCAACAGTTTTTTATCCCTGAATATTCTCCTGACATTCATGATCAGAAACAAGATAGCCGCATAATAAAAAAGTGCCAGTGGAAAACAAATGGGTTTCAGGAAAAGGGTTAATTTCAGGTAAGGGTTGAGTTTTCTGTACTCGTAAATATCATAATTTCTTGGTGTTTCATGAGCATTCAACAAAATGAACATTTTATACCCCAGGTTTTTAAAAAGTACGGCCAAATTGGAATTTGCGTTCATCGTTTTTTTCGAAAACAGGGAAGACAGTTTGTAGGGTAGGGTTTCGCCTGAATCGGAAAGGCTTTTTGATATTTTGATCCCTTTTTCTTCATATAATTCGGGAAAAAACTTCTCTTTCCATTCGTACGGCCTGATATTGAGCGTCTTTTCTATATTTTCAGCATTACCGATATAGAGATTAACTGGCCCATTGGTGGAAACAAAAACAAAACGGCCATGAGTTGCTTTGACATTTTGGATGCTTGCCATGAAAGGCAAAGCTAGTGATATGCCGATGTAAATCAGTATGTTTGCGAATTTTGGTTTATAATAAACAATCAATACCGGAATAAATAAAACAAGGAAAAGTACAAACTGTGTTTTTGTTACAATAAGCAATGAGGTCAATAATCCTGATATAATATACCACCATTGATTTTGCTTGTTGGAGACCATCCACCAGAACAAAACCAAAACAAGAAATGTAAAAAGATTTTCTGATAAAAATTTTGTTTCAGTGAATATTTCCAAAGGATAAATGGCCCAGATGATCGCGACAATAAAGGCAGCTTTTGCGTTGAATTTATTCAGGCCAAGATATAACAAAACAGTTCCGCAAACCCCGGCAAAAAACTGAATTATTATCACCGAAAAGTTGGAAAATCCGATTGAAAAAAGTACAGCCAGAAAATAGCTATATCCCGGCGGATGCCAATAATGCCATGGATAAGAGAAATTGTTCCTGGCCATTTGCAGGGCATTGTTTAAAAATTCATTTTCGTCAATGATAGGGTAAAGAAAAAGTGGACTATAAATGTCGGCAACGAGGTAAATAATTCTGGCCATAATGGCAACTACAATTACAATTAAAAGGTAATATCTTTTAAAAGGATTTTTCCTTTGATACAAAGATGTTTGGGATGATATTTTATTATTTCCTGCCATACCTATTCATTTTGAAAAAACACCACAACAAAGTTGCGATCAAAGCGGACTTTTCAACTTAATTCTCATCTAAACGGTTTAGATTTATTCATTTCTTTTAAATCCCAAAGAACCCTGCTAAATTGCTTGGTCAAACAAATTTACTGGAATATTTTGGAATTTGGTGTTGATAAACCGGGATGGAATTTCGGGTTTTTTGATACTTGTTCAAAGTGAATAATTTTGATATTTATTTCATAAAACTCAAATGGAATTTTTAAAACATAATCATATCATTATGAATATTATAAGCATACTATCAATGGAAGTTTATCATTTATTTTTCAAATATTTGCTTAATAAATTAAAATTACTACCTTTGATAAAAATAAACCTTTTAAAAATTCACTATTATGAAGTTAATTATTAAACATCAGGAGAGTTATTCGCGTGGACAACTTTTACTCAGAACATTTTTCGGATGGCTTTATATAGCTATTCCACATTTCTTTGTACTCTATTTACTTCAAATCGTTGGTTCAATTTTAATGTTTATTTCATGGTGGGCAATTTTGTTTACAGGAAAATATCCTAAATCATTCTTTGAATTTCAAGCTGGGGTATTACAATGGACGACCAGGGTGATGGCAAGAATATTAAACCTTTCTGACGGTTATCCGCCTTTTGGCCTCAATGCAACAGACGAACATGTCAGCCTTGAAATCCCATATCCAGAAAAACTAAGCAGAGGAATGCTACTTCTAAAATCCTTTTTCGGATTTTTTTATGTCTTGATTCCTCATGGAATTATATTGATGTTTTTGTGTATCGGACTTTATGTAGTAACGATTATTGCCTGGTTTACCATTCTTTTTGCCGGGAAATATCCTGAGGGAATGCATAGTTTCGTCGTTGGCATATATAGGTGGGGACTCAGGGTTTCAATCTATTTCATTATGACAGATACTTATCCTCCTTTTAGCCTTAAAGAAGATGAAGAACCTGTAGCTGTAGTGTAAGTGATTTATATATATAGATTTAAAAAGCCATTTTCTTCAAGGAAAGTGGCTTTTTTTGTATGAAAAGACGGAAGACCGAAGATGGAAGACCGAAGGCGGAAGACGGAAGTCCCGGACTAGGAATTTGGATCTTGGGATTTGGATCTTGGAATTTGGATCTTGGAATTTGGGATTTTGAAGACGGATGTTAGAAAGTGAAAATCCATTTCCCAAAATCCGAATATCTTCCTTATTTTGCTACCCTTTTTAACGATGGATTCTTTAAGCCAACAAATAAAAACCCTTCCAACCTCACCGGGCATTTATAAATTTTCAGATGCCAGGGATAGAATTATCTATATCGGAAAGGCAAAAAACCTGAAAAATCGCGTCAGTTCCTATTTCTCATCCAAACATTCGCCTAGCGGAAGAATCAAGTTGATGGTTCAGCAGATCAGGAAAATAGATTACACCGTCGTGAAAGCCGAACATGAAGCATTGCTGCTGGAAAATTCACTGATCAAAAAATACCAGCCTAAATATAATGTGTTGCTGAAAGATGGTAAAACATTTCCCTTTATCGCCATCAGCAAAGAACGATTTCCAAGGGTATATTCTACCCGATATTATAATAAGAAAGAAAATGAATACTTTGGCCCTTTTGTCTCCATGCTCAATATGAACCTGCTGCTCGACCTGATAAACAAGCATTTTTTTATCCGTACATGCCGATTCAATCTTTCTGCTGAAAATATTGCCAAAAATAAATTCAGTGTCTGCCTTAATTACCACATTAAACTTTGCAAAGGCCCTTGTGAAGCCTTCCAAACCGAAGAAGATTATAACAGCTCGATTGAAAACGTCAGGCAGATATTGAAAGGGAAAACTTCCTTTGTGATTAGTGAATTGAAGAAGATGATGCTCCAGGTTTCAGCAAATCTGGAGTTTGAAAAAGCCAATGACATCAAAAATACCATTGAAGCTTTGAGAAATTATGAAAGCAAAGCCACCGTTGTAAATCCAAAGATTGATAACGCAGATGTTTTTTCTGTCATTTCAGATTCACAAAATGCAGTGGTAAACTTTCTAAGAGTCATCAAGGGAGCGATTATTCAGACAGATACCATTGAGTATAAAAAAGTACTGGACGAAAGTGACGAAGAAATACTACAACTTGCTGTTACAGAATTCAGAGAGCGTTATCCCAATGCCTCAAAAGATGTTATTATTCCCTTTCCGTTGACCATGAAAGATGAGCAGCTCCATTATATAATTCCTAAACTGGGCGATAAAAAGAAGCTTCTCGAACTGTCCAAAAAGAATGCGTATTATTACCTGGAAGACATCAAACGAAAAAAGGCATTGAACCTGGAGGCCAAAGAACAGGGATCAAAATTTCTTCAGAAAGTAAAGACAGATCTTGATTTAAATAAAATCCCACACAGCATCGAATGTTTCGATAACTCAAATATACAGGGAGCCTTTCCTGTTGCCTCGTTGGTTGTTTTCAAAGATGGGAAACCATGGAAAAGCGAATACCGGCATTTTAACATCAAAACAGTCAAAAGCATTGATGATTTCGCCACCATGGAAGAGGTGGTATTTCGACGCTATAGCCGTATGATCAAAGAAAATTCAGATCTTCCCGACCTGGTAATCATTGATGGCGGAAAAGGCCAACTGAGTTCAGCGCTAAAAAGTATAAAAAAACTCGGACTTGAAAATAAATTAGAACTGATTGGAATTGCCAAAAGACTCGAAGATATTTTTAAAACCGGTCAATCTGAACCTCATCCATTAGACAAAAGATCTCCCACACTAAAACTGATACAACGGATCAGGGATGAAGCACATCGGTTTGCCATTGCACACCACCGGCAAAGAAGATCGAAAGAATCTATAGGTTCGGATCTTGAAAACATCAATGGCATTGGTGAATCAACCATCAAAAAGCTTCTTGAACATTATAAATCAATTAAAAAATTAAGTGTTGCCGATCCGGATGAAATTGAAAAAATGATCGGGAAAAATAAAGCAAATATTCTTGCACGATATTTTAGTAATTTAGCGGACTGAAATTTGATTCGTTTTTGCCTTAATTAATAATAAAAGTATAGATTTATGAGAAAAACAAAAGTTATTCTTTATTTTCTTTTAGTTTTACCGGTTTTGTTTACAAATTGCAAACAAGATTCACGAGATAGTGGTTTCAATTTGTTTACCATTGAAGATGATAAAAAACTAGGGTTACAGGTAAGCCAGGAAATTGCATCAAATCCGGGCGAATATCCATTATTGAATCCGGCTACCTATGCCAATTCTTATACCTACCTAACCAATATGAGAGATGCCATTCTGGCGACAGGCCTTGTAGCCTATGACACTGCTTTTACCTGGTCTATGCATATTATTCACAATGACACCGTACTGAATGCTTTCTGTACACCCGGCGGATATATTTATTTTTATACCGGAATCATAAAATCTCTTGATAATGAAGCCCAGTTGGCAGGTGTCATGGCTCACGAAATGGCTCATGCAGCCCAACGTCACTCAACAGATCAGTTGACAAAAGTATATGGAATCCAATTGCTTGCCGGAGTTCTCCTTGGAAATAACCCCAGTGCATTGGCTCAAATCGCTTCGAATCTTGCTCAGGGATTATCTTCATTGGCCTTTAGCAGAAAAGCCGAATATGAAGCCGATGAATATGCCGTGAAGTATTTATATAAAACGTCTTATGATGCTTTATCATTGGCTGATTTCTTTGTTAAAATTGAAGGACTCCCACGACCACCTTCATTTCTAAGTACTCATCCTTCTCCCGAAGACCGGGTGGCCAAAATTACAGAGATCTTCAACGCTCAAGGCGGACAACCTGGACAGAAATATGCTTCCAGGTATGCATTACTGAAATCAAGTTTGCCTTAAAAATTATTAGCATATTTTAAGATATTATAAAAAATAAAAGTTTGGATAAATTTTATCTTCTTACATTTCTAGCATATTTGCTTGAATGGATCGACGAATAATGTCACCCCTTCGGGGTTAATTTTGTGCTATTCTGTTTTCTATAATCATTACATCCCTTAGGGATTACAATCATAGTCAATTGAAACAAAATCCCAAAGGATGATATGATTATGGCAAGTAACAATCAAGAACCAGCAAAATCCCGAAGGGATGATATGATTATAGTATAAACAAAAGATAACCAACAAAATCCCGAAGGGATGATATGATTATAGTATAAACAATGGATAATCAACAAAATCCCGAAGGGATGACATGATTATAAAACAAAATAAATTGACTATAAACAAGACCTTGATGATAATTTATCCCGAATTTTTTGGATTTTTTTTATTTTAAAATAGCACCTAAAAATTTATGCAGGTTTATTATTACAACCAAATTCAACTAACATTTTTCACATGACTGACATTACATTTACAGAAATAAATCAACTTGGCGAGTTTGGCTTAATTGACCATCTTTCGAAAAAAATTAAAATTTATAACGATTCCTCCAAAAAGGGAATTGGGGATGATTGCGCTGTTATTGATTATGGAAATGATTTTCAGACCGTGGTTAGCACGGATATTTTCATAGACAAGGTACACTTCGACCTTGTTTATGCGCCTTTAAAACATCTGGGTTATAAAGTGGTTGTGGCAGGGATTTCAGACATCTATGCCATGAATGCAATGGCTCAACAAGTACTTATTTCTTTTGCTGTTTCCAATAAGTTTTCAGTGGAAATGATGGACGAATTGTATGCAGGAATCATAGCTGCATGTGATCATTACCAGGTAGATTTTGTTGGAGGCGATACCACCACCATTGAAAAAGGCCTGGTTATAAATGTGACAGCTATTGGTAAGGCTCCTAAAGAAAACATCGTTTACAGAAATGGAGCCGGTAAAAACGAACTTATCTGTGTCAGTGGAGATCTTGGAGGGGCTTATGTGGGATTACTTATTCTTGAACGAGAGAAATTGATCTACCTCGATAATCCCGAATTTGTTCCCAAACTCGATGGTTATGATTATGTGCTGGGTAAGAATTTAAAACCGGAATGTCGCAAAGATGTGGTTGAAACACTCAAAATCTTAGAGATAATACCCACGTCAATGATCGATATTTCTGATGGCTTAAGTTCAGAGATGATACATCTTTGCTCACAATCGGGGGTAGGCTGTAAAATTTTTGAAGACAAGTTACCCATCGATCCTTCTACTTATGAACTTGCACGTGAGTTTAACCTGGATCCCACCACCTGTATGTTAAATGGCGGAGAAGACTATGAATTGCTTTTTACCATTAAACAGGATGATTATGAAAAGGTTAAAAATCATCCAGATTTTACGGTCATCGGTCATACCTCAGATGTTGAAAACAGTTTCATGCTAATCACCAAATCAGGCAATGAACATCCACTCAAGGCACAAGGGTGGAAAGTTTTCGGGAAATGAGCCTGACGAGGATAAGCCTCAAACAAATAAGTTATTCGCTTGGATGTCATTCAATTGTCATTCGATTGTCACTCAATGGTCATTCGATTGTCGCTCAATCGTCATTCGATTGTCACTCAATGGTCACTCGATTGTCACTCAATGGTCATTCGATAGTCACTCAATGGTCATTCGATAGTCACTCAATTGTACATTCAATAAATGACAACTGAATGACAACTGAATGACAACTGAATGACAACTGAATGACAACGTAATGACAACGTAATGACAACGTAATGACAACGTAATGACAACGTAATGACAACGTAATGACAACCGAAATACTAAGTCTGTATGAATACCGGTATAAATATCAATAAAATCCCGGGCATTTCAATTTATGCCATTTTGGATTTTTAGATCTTTCGTTTTCAGGAAGTTGAATCATCAGGGAAACTTCATGGCTTCCTTTAGCACCATAGCGTGCTTCAGAAAAGGTGATATCATAACTATATCCAAATCTTACCGGACCAGCATTTATACCGATCATGGCCATCATCGCATCGAAATTGGCAGATGTTTGCCTCATCCATACCCCGGCAATAAATCTGTCTTTGATAAAATAAGTACCCAAGTTGAGTTGCCAGAATTTCTCCTGGTTCTGAAACATGATATTGGGGGAAAAAAATCTTTTGTGTTCCCTGCCATTATCCAGGGGGATCATCATGCCAAAATGTGCCGTATATTTGATTGGCAAATAACTGTTTGTCCCGATAAAAGATTGCTTAGGCTTATTAATATGATTTACTGCTAATCCGCCATATAATTTGTTGCTATAGCCAAGTATGCCAAAAGAAAAATCGGGAAATGGAGTCATTTTATATAATCCCGGATGTTCTGTAACCACGGGTTCCTTTGTCTGATAAACAAAACCCAGTTTAGGATCAATCATATCGGGAAAAGTAAGCTTGCTAAAATCTATGGCCACTTGCTGTATCCCGGCTTCAAGAGACAGCTTGAGTGCAAATGACTTACTTACGGGCAATTGGTAAGAATACATCAGGTTTCCTATTTTTCTGGTCATTTTTCCTTCTCCGGCTTGGTCAAAAACTACCTGAACCCCAAGTCCACCGGCAAGCGCATCAAAATGCTGATCCCATGAGGCACCATAGGTAATCCAGCTCTTTGGTACACTTGGCCACATATCCCTGTAATTTAGTGTAAATCTGGGACCACCTCCTGTACCTGCAAAGGCTGGGTTGAGATATAATGGATTAGCATAGAATTGTGTAAATTCAGGATCTTGTGCGTAAAGACCTGTATAAAGAATACACATTAAGGATATGATGAAAAATTTCTTCATATTGCTGTCATTTTCGCATTAATTAATATTTACAAATATACATAATAATGCTGTAAACATTATTCAAAATTAAATAATTAATCAAAATTAAACATAACGAAAATATTTTTGATATATTATATTTGAATTTCAGCAAATTAGCTAGTGTCATGACAATTTCAAAATGAAACAATTTGAAAATTTGAAAATTAAAATGCAACCGTTTACCTCTTTTACCGATTACCGATCACCGATTACAGATTACCCTTTTACCGATTACTGTTGCAAAACTTATATGTCAAGACACCAGAATATTCTTATTTAATTGATGGAACCATAATTTTATAACCATTCTTCTTTCCCTTGTCAATCGCCGGAATTCCAATATCCAGCCATTCAGGTGAAGCATCACCTTTCAGGTAATGATCAAAAAACTGTTTCATTCGGATACTTAAATCTACCCGGTTCGGCCATTTGGTAAGATTATGCTCATCTCCATTATAACAAAGTAACCAGGCTGGTTTATCGAGTCGTCTCAGGGCATTGAACAGCTCGATTCCCTGGTACCATGGAACAGCACCATCATTGTCATTGCTCATGATGAGTAACGGCGTCTGAATTTTATCTGCATAAAACAAGGCAGAATTCTCAAGATAAAGATTTGGTTTTTCCCAAAGAGTTGCCCCTATCCTGCTTTGTGATTTTTCATACTGGAATGTTCTGGCCATACCTGATTCCCATCGGATTCCACCATAAGCACTGGTCATATTGCTGACCGGTGCACCGGCCATGGCGGCTGTAAATAAATTTGTCTGTGTAACCAAATAGGCAACCTGGTATCCACCCCAGCTTTGCCCCTGTAAACCCAATCGGGTTTTATCAACAAATGAATTTTCAAAAAGCTTTAAAGTGCCGCTGATAATAGCATTATAGGCACTTTTACCCGGATAACCTGTTTTATAAGTAATATCTGGAATAAATACCAGGTATCCATTGCTGTTATATACGGGGAAACTAATTACAGAATAACTTGGTTGTGGGATGTAATGAGCGTGAATATTGTCTGAATATTTTTCATAAAAATATACGATCATCGGATATTTTTTTGTAGGATCAAAATTTTCAGGTTTATATAATAATCCGTTCAGTTTTTCTCCGGTAAGCGAATACCAACTAAATGGCTCAACGGTTCCCCACAAATATTTTTCCTGCTGTGGATTGGAAACAGAAATTTTCACTGCATGGTTAAATTCCAAATCACTGGTCCATAAATCCGGGTAAACTTTATAGTTTGATTTGCGCCAGATAATCTGGTTGGCATTTTTTGCCTTTGTCGGAAAACTATATCTGTCGGCACTATTGATAATTTGCACTGGATCAATTGTTGAAGTAAACCCAATTTTGTAAAAACCTTCATCTTTGGTTTTTTCATTGATCCCCTTTAATAACAAATTGTCTTTCGATTGAATGAACTGTGCCTCTTTATCGAGTTTGACATAGCGGAATGAAATCTGGTTTTTACGGCCAAATCCTTTTGTAATGCAAGTACTTGATTCTTTTCCGGTTGGGTCAACTTTCCAAATATCAAAATGATCATACACCAAAAAATACTTATCATCCTCTGTCCAGCCTGCAAAGCCATAAGGTGATGGCAACGAAGGAACATCATGATCTTCATCATAAAAAGCTAAATGAATATTTTTTGTCAGGCATATGGTTTTGTTATTTTTGATAGACTTGCAATACCAGGCACTGTCTTTTTGCTCGAACCAAAGTAGGTAATTGCCACCGGGAGATAAAGTGAAGGCAGAACTACATTTTTCCAATAAAAGGGTTTTTGTTTTTTTCTTTAGGTCAATAAGATACAGGTCGTTATAAATGTCTTCTGTCCAGGTAGCAGCACGTAAATATTTAGCGTTTGAATATCCTAAAATGATACCGGCATTGCCTTTTTGAATGGTTGACACATTTTCAATTGCTTCATCTGCAATTTGAAATAAAGTTTTGGTCTTAATGTCAATGACAGCCAGGTATGTTTTTTTCTGGTCATCCTTAAGTTCCTTTAACTGTTGAGTCTGTATCCGGGCATCCTGCCAGTTCCAGACATCCACTTTCACTTTTTCATCATCCAGCAGTGTATCTTTTGGATCTTGTACCGGGCTGAGTGCGGTACCGAAATAAAGTTTTGACCCGTCTTCAGAGAACCAGGAACTTCCATTCTCATTCGGGCTCCATCTTCGAGGCATATCTTTAGTAGCGGTATCGGCGATTTTATCTGAAGCTTTTAATTGTTCATTCCAATAAAAAAGCGCATATACCTTCTTTTCGGTAGTATCTTTTGAATATAAGAAAGTCAATTGTTTACCGGGATCATCAGTTTTTAGATTTTTAAATGACCCATTTTTATTTTCAATCATTTTCGAATTTACTGTTGGAGCTAAAAATACATATAAAGCTGTAGAATCAATAGAATCCTTTTTAATACAAGTAAAAGCAATCAGCCCACCTTTTTTTGCAACGACATAATCATCACAGTTTTTAAATTTGAAAGAAGTATCGAGTAAAGGATTAAAAATGACAAGATGAGTCCCGATCTGGTCTTTATCTTTTTTGGCTTTTTCCTTAGGTTTGGCAGGTTTCTCTGTTTTTGAAGTGTCAGGCACTTTTTCCTTATTCTCTTCCTTTTTCACCTTTGAAGTGTCCTTGGGTGCCTTCTTTTCTTCTTTAAGCTCCTTTTCATGCAGGTAAGCAAACCAGTCGGTATTCTCCTCTCCTATTTTATAGGATTTTATTCTGGGAATCTTAATGAGTGAATCTTTCCCAAATAGCTGAATCGCAAGTGTATCCACCGGCATTTTTTCCTTTTTAGTTTTAGCCAGCTTTAGTTTCCTTGTGGAATCGTATTGGGGCTTAATTTTAAAAACAAGATAGTTGGAATTCGG
>Ga0247841_10009702_pt1 | contig 13379 bp, 9 predicted proteins | sample LaCruzMarch2015__2_FD_192410 | JGI IMG/M metagenome (GOLD analysis project Ga0247841, IMG submission 192410) | Freshwater microbial communities from meromictic Lake La Cruz, Castile-La Mancha, Spain - LaCruzMarch2015_18m | ecosystem: Environmental > Aquatic > Freshwater > Lake | place: Spain...
GTTCATTTTGCTGGGTGATTACGATCAATGCCCCGGTTTTGGTTTCAGCCATTTTCTGGCAGGCCTTCACAATCTTATCGATATTAAGATTGACGGGGTTGTTTATTTTAAAGCGCCAGAAAAGGAACCGTTTCCGCTGGGTTTTGATGATCCTTGTATTCCCGACCAACAACAGGAATTGCCGTATTTCAGGCTGGAAAACGACGATCAGTGCGATAACGCCTACGCTGATGAACTGCCCCAGTATCTCCGTAAGCAGCTGCATTTGCAAGGCTTTGACGACCTTCCATATAATGTACACGGCAATAATCCCGATAAAAATCCGGATTGCCGCAGTTCCTTTTACCAGATTGTATATCTCATAGAGAAGAATGGCAAACAGGATAATGTCGATGATATCGACGATACGAAGGGAGAAAAGACCAACTAAAAGCATAAGCAAATTCAAAAATCAAAGATCAAAACTCAAAACTCAAAACCACAACTCAAAACTCAAAACCACAACTCAAAACTAATAAGTCAAAACTCAAAGATCAAATTTCAAAACTCAAAACGACAGATCAAAGATCAAAACCAATAGTCCCAACCTGCTGACGATAACTTCTCACTTGTCACTTGTCACTCGTCACTTGTCACTCGTCATTCGTCACTCGTCACTCGTCACTCGTCACTCGTCACGTGTCACGTGTCACGTGTCACGTGTCATTCGTAAAATTGGTCTTCAAAGTTAGCAAAATCCCGCTAACTGAGCATCCTCACCAGCCTGATCGCTTCCACCGCCTCTTTCACATCATGGACCCTTAGCACATCGGCTCCTTTAACCAAGGCAATGGTATTCAGGACGGTAGTGCCATTTTTTGCATCATCCGGGCTGATTTGAAGCGCTCGAGTGATCATTGATTTCCGGGAAAGTCCGGCGACAACCGGTACCCCGATTGATTTGAATTCCTCAAATCGCGACAGCATGGCAAAATTATGTTCCATCGTTTTTCCAAAACCGAAACCAGGATCAATCAACACCTGTCGTAAGCCCACTTCACGGCATCGTGCAAGTTGCTGTTCGAAAAAGTATATAACTTCTGTCACAACATCATGGTATGCCGGGTTTTGCTGCATGGTCGGGGGTGTTCCCTTCATGTGCATCAGGATGTAGGGGATATTCAGTGAAGCAACGGTTTCAAGCATCTCATGTTCGAAACGGCCACCGTAAATGTCGTTTATCATATCAGCTCCATCGGCGCTTGCAGCCCGCGCAACGGCAGGCCTGAAGGTGTCAATCGAAATCAGGCAGCCGGGAAAGCGCTTTCTGATTGCCTTCAGCGACGGCAGCAATCGTTCCATCTCCATCGCTTCGGTTACCTCTTCGGCTCCCGGCCTGGTCGAAACAGCCCCGATATCAACGATTGCAGCGCCTTCAGTCAACATCTGCTCAGCCCGATGTAATTGTGACTCTATTCCTGAATACTTCCCACCATCATAAAATGAATCGGGTGTTATATTCAAAATACCCATAACCATTGGAGTTGAAAGGTCCAATACCCGTTTGCCCTGAAATAGTTTGTTCATTTCTTTGTTAAAAACGCCATCCAAAAGTACGATCAAAACCCGGAAAATTGTTAATTTTAGCCTCCGAAATAAAGTGTTATCCAAAAATTCATGAGTTCTGCTACCCAAACCGAACAGCAGTTTAATGCTGTTATCGAATTGTGTCGTCAAATTTTTTTGACCAAGATGAAAGATTATGGTACGGCATGGCGGATTTTGCGCCCCGCTTCACTGACTGACCAGATTTATATCAAGGCTCAGCGGATACGTAGTATTGAGGATAAGGGAATGCAAAAAATTGATGAGGGTATTAAACCTGAATTTATGGGCATCATCAACTATTCGGTGGTAGCGCTGATCCAGATTGAATTGGGAACAGAGGAAAAACTAAACCTTGATCTTTCTGAAGCGGGTCAACTCTATGATAAATATACAAAAGCTGCCTGCGATTTAATGCTTAACAAAAACCATGATTATGGTGAAGCCTGGCGCAATATGCGACGGAGCTCACTCACCGATATAATTCTCATGAAACTTATGAGGATCAAGCAGATAGAGGACAATAAAGGAAAAACATTCATCTCCGAAGGAGTTGATGCCAACTATTTTGACATTATAAACTATGCAGTCTTTGCCTTAATAAAGATGGAACATGAAAATTCTTAGGACGCTTTTCAGAATACTTGTCGGACTTGTTTTTGCTTATTCCGGGTTTGTAAAGGGAATTGATCCGTTGGGCACTGTATACCGGATGGACGATTATTTTCTGGCCTTCAACCTTCCCTTGTTCATGCCGCTCAGTCCCTATCTGACCATTTTTTTGGTCGTTGTTGAATTTTCACTTGCCATCAGCCTGCTGTTTAATCTTTGGATCCGGAAAACAGCCTGGGTGTTGTTGCCCATGATGATGTTTTTTACAATCCTGACATTTTTCGATGCGGTATACAATCTCGTTCCCGATTGCGGGTGCTTCGGTGATGCATTGAAAATCACCAATGTTCAGACTTTTATAAAGAACCTTATTCTGATGGGTTTTGTTGTCCCCATTTTCATCTGGCGGAAAAAATTCAGAAGTATGTTGCCAGCCTGGGGAGATTTTGCAGTGTTGCTTATCATTGCCATTGCGTTTTCAGGCCTTTCCATCTACTGCTACCGGCATTTGCCGCTTATCGATTTCATGGCCTGGAAAGTCGGAAACCGGGTAAATAAAACCGAGACCTTGCCGGTGATCTTCTATGTGACCTATAAAAATAAATTGACCGGCGAAGAGAAAGAATATATTTCGCCAAATTACCCATGGAATGATTCTGTTTGGCTCGCCAACTGGATTTTTACAAGTCAGCGGGTTGTTGATCCGAATAAAAACCAGGGATTGGTTTTACATGCCGAGGATCAGCTTGGCAACGATTTTACATCCAGTATACTGGATAATCCAGACTACCAGTTCATCCTGGTGGCTTATGATCTTGAAGAAGCCGACAAGGAGGGTTTCCATAAAATACTTCCACTGTACAAGAAAGCTGCAATGGATGGATATTCATTTATCTGCCTCACCAGTTCTCCTCCGCAAAAAATTAAAGAATTCAGGATTGCCAACGGAACTGCCTTCGACTACTACACCGCCGACGATGTGGTGCTTAAAACCATGGTTCGTTCCAACCCCGGGTTGATACTTATCAAGGATGGGGTCGTACTGGCAAAATGGAGCTTTCGCGATTTTCAATCCTATGATGAAGTCTGTCAGAAATATATTATTAAACAGGCCAGATGAAGATTTACGATATACGATTTCAGATTTATAAAAAAGTCAGCCAAGTCAGAATTGAAAAAAAAGATGTTAATTGATCGGTATTTCCTTTAAATTGTCAATCGTAAATCGTTAATTGTAAATTCCCTGATGTTTTATTTCATTTTAAAACGCTTCTGGTACGGTATTCTGGTTCTTTTTGGGGTAATCGTTGTCGTATTTTTTCTGTTCAACATTCTTCCGGGTGATCCCGCGCGGATGATGCTTGGCCAGCGTGCCGACAGCGCTTCCGTTGAGGCCATAAACAAGGATCTGGGCCGGGATAAACCAATCTCCGTTCAGTTTATCAATTACCTGAATGATCTATCCCCGCTTTCATTTCACAATTTGATTGATTCCGGGGCTTTTTGGTTCCTTGATCCTGTAAAATATGGGAAGACTGTTACGCTGATTTCAATCGGAAGTACCGGGCTGGTGCTTAAGGAACCATACCTGCGCAGGTCGTATCAATCGAAACGGAATGTTTCTGAGATCCTGGCCGAAGGTTTTGTAAATACAATCATTCTGGCGTTTGTGGCCATGAGTTTCGCTGTGTTGATTGGTCTTGCCGTCGGAATAATCTGTGCTATCTATAAGAATAGCTTCATTGACCGCATAGCCCTCGTTTTTTCAGTGCTGGGAATGTCGCTCCCTTCATTTTTTGTTGCCATTCTCAATGCCTGGATATTTGCATTTGTACTGGTAGGGTTCACCGGGCTCAACATGTCGGGAAGCCTTTATGGTGTTGATGATTTTGGTGGTGGCACATATCTGGATCTCAAAAACCTTATCCTTCCGGCCATCACACTTGGAATCCGCCCACTGGCCATTATTGTTGAACTGACCCGGAATTCGCTTCTGGAGGTTATGACGCAGGATTATATCAGAACTGCGAGGGCAAAAGGACTAACCAAATCAAAAATTATTCTGAAACATGCCCTTAAGAATGCACTCAATCCGGTTGTAACGGCCATATCTGGTTGGCTTGCGTCATTGCTTGCCGGCGCTGTCTTTGTTGAGTTTGTGTTCGACTGGAAAGGCATCGGAGTGGTTATTGTAAATGCACTGGATAAATATGATTTTCCGGTTGTAATGGGCGCTGTGCTCTTTATCTCCATTATACTGATTGTCATCAATTTTTTCGTGGATATTATTTACGGATTGCTCGACCCGAGAATAAGATTGCAATGATGGGAGGATTATTTAGCCAGTGAAATGCTGAACAGAGAACATTTTAAATAAAGAAAAGGTTTTGGATTCTATCAGAAGCAAAAATTCAAAGCGCTGTCATTGACAATTGACATCTAAACAATGAACTGTTGAAAAGAACGTTACTAAAACCAAATACATTTATATGAGAAAAAAAATCGTTGCCGGAAACTGGAAAATGAATAAGAGTTTTGCCGAAGCCGAAGAGCTGATAACCGAAATTGCCGACGCGCTCGATGAGGTCGAATTAACAAATACAGAGGTTGTACTCTGCCCTCCGGCGCTTTATATCGAAATGGCTACCGATGTTGCTTTCGAATCAAATTTCAAAGTAGGCGCCCAGAATATTTATCCTGAGGATGCCGGCGCTTTTACCGGTGAAATCAGCCCGTTGATGCTGAAAGAACTGAATGTTGGTTATTGCATTATAGGCCATTCGGAAAGACGGAAATATTTCAGCGAAACCAATGAATTCCTTGCCCGAAAAGTTGATGCATTGCTGAAACACGATATATGCCCTATCTTTTGCTGCGGTGAGGTATTACCGGAGAGAGAGGCAAATCAGCACTTTTCAGTGGTAACCTCGCAGGTAGTGGAAGGATTATTCCATCTTCCGGTGGAGGCCTTCAGAAATGTGGTTATCGCATACGAACCGGTGTGGGCCATTGGTACCGGCGTTACCGCCACCAAGGAACAGGCACAGGAAATGCATGCCTTTATCAGGGGATTGATTGCCGGTAAATACGATGCAAAAACAGCATCGGAAACAACTATCCTTTATGGCGGCAGTTGCAATGGAAAAAACGCGGCGGAACTTTTTGCCCAGCCCGATGTTGATGGGGGTCTGATCGGTGGCGCTTCGCTGAAATCAGAAGAATTTCTGAAAATAATTACATCTCTGTAATCATGGATTACATCGAAGTCAGCATGACCAATTTCCGGGATTTCGATCCCGAAATTGTTATGGCCCAACTGTCGGAAATGGGTTTTGAGAGCTTTACCGAATCGGATGCCGGGATTCAATGCTACATCAGGGAAGATTTGTATAATGAATCCCTGATCACCGGATATTTGAATGTGTTGCATGATGACCATGGTGTTGTATTTGAATCACGGAAAATTATTGCGCAAAACTGGAATGCCTTATGGGAAAGTGCCTATGAACCGGTTACCATTGCCGGTAAATGCCAGGTTCGTGCGCCATTTCACCAACAAATAGTTGGAATTCAATATGATATCGTGATTGAACCCAAAATGTCGTTCGGCACGGCACATCATGAAACAACCTCCCTGATGCTGGAAATGCTGCTTGAGCAAGATCTCGCAGGGAAACGGGTACTTGACATGGGCTGTGGAACCGGAGTGCTGGCCATTCTTGCCCATAAAATGAAGGCGAAACAGGTAGTGGCTATTGACAACGACGACTGGGCTTTTGCCAATGCTTCAGACAACATGGAAAAAAATTCCGCAACCGCAGTAACAGTCATTCAGGGCGATCTTTCTTCCATTCCATTGCCAGCATATGATTTTATTATTGCTAATATCAACCGGAATGTGTTGCTGAACGACATACCCGGATATGCCGGATGCCTGAATCCTGATGGAGTATTAATGATGAGCGGTTTTTATGAGCAGGACCTTGAGCAAATCAGGTTGGTGTCGGAGCAGGCAGGCCTGCGTTATGTAAGCCACAAAGTAAATAATCACTGGGTGGGCGCTAAATTTGTAAAATGAGCAGAATCTTTTTTCCGAACATACTGAAACCAATGATGGTCGGGCTATTCGCCTTTCTTTCGTTGGTTTCATTTTGTCAGAAAGAGTTATATTTTTCAGGTGATTCAGCAAAATTTAACGGAGAGCTGAATTCTATTTTTGGCAACCTGGCCGATAATGAAAAAAAGATCATTGCACCTTCCATGGAGGATTTTTACCAGAAATGGAAACTGGAGAAATTTAATGCATCTTATAAAAAGATCATTTACGCCATTTTCAATGAAATGGCACTGAAAAAAATCCGGCCATATCCCGATTTTTTCAGTTATGTCAATGCCCTGAACATTTTTATCAATACCAATCAACCGGATGCGTCTTTTATTCCATGGTCGGATATCCTGCTCAAGTTGGTTGCCGATAAAAACAACCGCAAATTCATGGCTTTTCTTGAATCATCCTGTAATTTGTTTGCCGAAAACCTCATTTATAAATCCCCGACCACAAAATGGAAAATCAAGACCACAACATACCGGTTTGCTTTCGATACGGTGCCCCGCATCGATTTCCCGAAGTCGGATCTGACTTGCTATGCCAACGATGATAGCCTGAATGTATATGATACCCGGGGGAGGTATTATCCTTTAACCAGCCAATGGAAAGGGATGGATGGAAAAGTAAACTGGAAACGCGCAGGAGAGGACCCGGGTAAAATTTTCGCCAATCTGTCGAAGTATGAAATCCAGATGCGGTACTCGAAATTTACCGCTGATTCGGTAAGTTTTACCCATAAAAAATACATGCCTGCACCCATCCTGGGCCGTTATATTGATAAGGTACTTGCTGATGTTACCGAAGAAAAAGCTTCCTATCCCCGGTTTTCTTCGTACAATAAAATGATCGGTATCCCGCGGTTATTCAACAATATCGATTACCTCGGCGGATTTGCCATTGAAGGAAACCGTATCATTGGGTCAGGTGATAAAACAACTGATGCCCGCCTGTTTTTCAAAAAAGACGGAAAGGATTTTGTTCTTGCACGTGGAAAAACGTTCATCATCCGCCCCGACAGAATTAACTCCAGCATGGCTTCCATCACGATATATCATGACAATGATTCGATTTTTCATCCGGGGCTCCAGTTGAAATATATGGATGATAATAAGGAACTCTCCTTTACGAAAGATGAACGCGTTACCACAATCAGCCCCTGGTTTGATTCATTTCATAAAATCGAAATCTATTGCGAAGCGCTCTACTGGAAAGTGGGCGCCCCTAAAATCAGTTTTGAAATGATGAAAGGCCCATCGAAAGATAGCAAAGCTGTATTTGAATCCAGCAGCTTTTACTCGCTTCTTCGTTATGAAAAACTCAAAGGCATCGATGAGACCAACCCGCTGAACCTGATTAGTTTTTTTACCAATAAAAAGGGAAGTCAGGAGTTCACGCTCGAAGAGCTGACTGACTTTATGAACAAACCAGCTGAACAGGTTGAAGTTCAGTTGTTAAAAATGGCGACCAGGGGATTTCTGGTTTATGACTATGAGGCTAAAATAGCCCGGGTTAAAAAGAAATTGTATGATTACGTCAAAGCCCGCGATGCTAAAGCAGATTACGATGTTATTTTTTTCAATTCTCATGTTAACAATGCTGCCAATGGCGTGCTTAACCTCGAGACTTTTGACCTCAGGATTCAGGGCGTTTCAATGGTCATGCTAAGTGATTCTCAGCAGGTGCAGGTGTATCCTGGCAATTCGGAGGTAGTGCTTAAAAAAGACATGGATTTCATCTTCACCGGAAAAGTGATGGCTGGTTTGTTCGATTTCTATGCCCGTGATTGTTCTTTTGAATACAATAAATTCAGGATTAACATGCCTTTTGTCGATTCAATGATCTTTTTTGTAAAAAGTAAAACATGGGATCCGAAATCAAATACTTTTCCACTGGTGAAAGTCAGGACTGCCATTACGAACCTTAGCGGAGAATTACTGATCGATGACCCGGGAAATAAATCGGGCCTCAAGGCGCTCATTGAATATCCGATTTTTACGAACAAGAATAACGCTCAGGTTTATTGGAATAAAAAAGATATACAAAAGGGCGTTTATACAAAAGACAAGTTTTTCTTCGATGTCCGGCCATTTACAATCCACAGTCTGGATGTAGTTGCAACCGATAGCCTTAATTTTACCGGAGCGCTCACTTCGGCAGGTATTTTCCCTGTAATCGCCGAGCCCTTACACGTCCGTCCCGATTATTCGCTGGGTTTGGTGAAAATGACCGACTCAGCCGGATTGTCGGCCTACGGCGGGAAAGGTACCTTCATCTCCAAAATAGATCTCAGCGACAGAGGGTTGCGTGGTGACGGCATCCTTCGTTATCTGAACTCCATTACTCATTCTCCGGATTACATTTTTTTACCCGACTCGATGAAAACCCTGGCAAAGAATTTTAGCATGGCGGAGCAGGAAGGAACTGTTGAATATCCTTCAGCGCATGGTGATTCAGTGCGGGAGTTCTGGCTGCCATACAAGGATTCATTATCAATAGCCAGTACTTCGAAAGATGTGGTAATGTACAACAACCAGTCGGCATTCGGAGGTATTCTTTCACTTACACCGCGGTTACTCAGCGGAAATGGCATCGTTAAGATCAAAGATGCTGAAATGAAATCCAATGGTTTTAATTTCAAACGTAGAACCTTCGATGCATTGATTGGCAGTTTCCGAATTAAATCATTAAATCAGACAGACCTCACGATATCAACAAAAAATTACCAGGCCCATTTTGATTTCGACAAGCGCAAAGGGGAATTCAAATCCATTGCAGGAATTTCGAAAATGGAATTCCCACTTAACAAGTATGTTTGTTCGATGGATCGTTTTGACTGGCTGCTCGACAGCGATGAAATCCTGCTGGCAAACGAGCAGCGCAAGACACAAGCAACGGATTCATTGAGTTTAACGCAACTGATCGATCATGCTTATACCGGATCGGAGTTCATCTCTGTGCATCCACTGCAGGATTCGCTGAAGTTTTTTGCAGCCAAAGCAACCTATAATCTGCGCACCAACGTGATCAATGCAAATGAGGTCAGGATCATCAAGGTGGCCGATGCGGCTGTTTTCCCGGATTCAGGCCAGGTGTCGATTTTCAGGGATGCAAAGATGCAGACCCTGCATCATGCAATATTGATTGCAAATACAAAATCCCGGTTTCATCAGTTATACAATGCTGAAGTTTCCATTGCATCCCGGAAGAATTTTACCGGACGGGGTGATTATGATTATAAGGACAAGGCCGGAACGCTCGAAAAAATACAGTTCGATCGCATCCGTGTTGAGGGTGATTCCATCCTCCAAACAGTGGCATATGGTCTCATTGACGATTCAACTAAATTTGGACTAAGTCCCGAGTTTGCTTATAAAGGGAAAGTGACACTTCATGCGGCTGAAAAACACCTTGTTTTCGATGGAGGGTTTCGTATCGTTACCAATTGCATTCAACCGCAACCCGAATGGGTGAAATTTAACAGCCCGATTGATCCTGCCAGGGTGCAAATACCAGTTAATTTGCCTGTGAAAAATATGGCAGGTGAAACAATCTCACTGGGGTTGATGTTTTATAATAATGTGGAAAAAATTAGCCCGTCGTTCTTCAGACAAAAAAACAGCTTTAGCGATAGTACAATCGTTTCGGCCGAAGGTTTGATCGAGTATAATACTCCAACGCGCGAATTCCGCATTTCCAATCCCGACAAACTGAAGGATCTGTCGGTAAAGGGAAATTATCTCTCGCTGAACACAGGCTATTGCATGGTTCGGGGCGAAGGAAAACTCAATCTGAATCTGAAATCAGGCAATCTGAAAATCGATAATTATGGAACCATCGATAACTTTATAATTCCTGATTCAACCAGATTGCATCTGGCTATGGGATTGGACTTTCCATTTTCAGAACAGGGATTGCAACGATTCAAAGCCATGCTTGAGTCCATCAACCTGTCTGGTGTAAACCTCATGCGTACGCCTTTTACCCTGGCAATGGAAAACAGGCTGGATAGCCAGGAATATGAACGTTTGAAAAGCGAGCATGATCTTCTTGGAAAATATAAGAAATTCCCCGAAGCCCTAGAACGGACCCTGTTTCTTGCTGATGTTTGGATGAAATGGGACACCACAACCCGTTCTTTCGTTTCATTTGGGAATATCGGGATCGCGAGTGTCGGCAAAAACCAGGTAAACAGGTATGTAAGCGGGATAATTGAATTTTCACGGAAACGCAATGGTGATGACTTCACAATTTACCTTGAATTGACAAAAGATGACTGGTTTTTCTTTAATTACCGCAATAAACTGCTGATGGCGCTCTCTTCCGATCTCGATTTCAATGATATCATCAGGCAAGATGCCCAATCGCGAACTGAGCAGAAGAGGGTTAGCAAACTGGCAGAAGGTTAAAGTTATAAGGTTGCCACAAGTGCGAAAAAACGGGATTTTCTCAGGAAATTTGAAGCGGAGGATAATCCGTAGGTATGCGGAATTTATTTTACTTTGCAAACAGAAACGCTGAACATGACCCGGAAAAATAAATATTATCGCATGAAAGATGAACAACGGGTTGGTTTTCACGGAAGTGTGAGCAACAATAGTTTCTTTCAGCGGCTGGTTGAAATTGTTGACCAATTAGGTTCTAATCTGTTAAAAAATTTAAAAATTCTGACTAATGACCCTGTTTTACATTGTACTGGAGATACTTGCAGCCTATTTGTTGGGATCCGTTCCATCGGCGGTTTGGGTCGGAAAAATATTCTATGGGATTGATGTTCGTCAGCATGGAAGCGGAAACGCCGGCGCCACCAATGTGATCAGGGTGCTTGGATACAAGGCGGGCATTCCGGTTATGTTGTTTGACGTTTTTAAAGGTTGGCTGGCGGTTCAGCTGGCCATTTGGTTGCCTGTTCCGGGATTATCAGCCGATCTGATGACCTATGTCAGAATAGGCATGGCCCTTGCTGCAGTGATGGGACATGTTTTTCCAATTTATGTCGGATTTAAAGGCGGTAAAGGCGTTGGTACCATTGCCGGGGCCGGAATAGCGCTTTTTCCGCTTGCCATCCTGCTGGTTCTGGCCATTTTTATCGTGGTGCTTGCCTCTACGCATTATGTTTCCTTATCGTCCGTTATTGCATCCCTGGCATTCCCCCTGATTGTCATTTTTTTGTTGGGGATCCGCCACCCGGGACTGGTTGGTTTATCTTTGCTGGTGGCTGTTTTCATCCCTGCAACACATCGAAAAAATATAAGCAGGTTATTGAAAGGGGAGGAACGCAAATTTGAATTCAGGAAGAAAAAGGATGACCCTGATAAGTTAAAATGAATATAAATAATATTTTACAAACAGATTATTAATCGTATATTTGGAACAATTTTCAATAAAAAATACTGCCATGAAATTCATCATCTCCAGTACACTTTTACTTAAAAATCTTCAGGCCATCCTGGGAGTAATCAATTCAAACAACACATTGCCTATCCTTGATGATTTTCTCTTCGAACTCAAAGAAGACGATTTGATAATTACCTCCTCCGATCTTGAAACGACCATGCGGGTCACTGTGAAACCCGACATGGCAGAAGAGCAGGGAAGCATTGCCATTCCTGCCAAGATTTTGGTTGATACCCTGAAGACATTTCCCGACATTCCTGTTGCTTTCTCCATAAACCCGGTTTCTTTAATGATCGAAATATCGGCAGGCGAAGGAAAATACAAACTGTCGGGTCATAAAAGCGAAGAATACCCACGCACACCATCCCTCGAAGATACTACTGCCATCACATTCGATTCCCGGCTTATGGCACAGGCCATCAATAAAACTCTTTTTGCAACAGGGAACGATGAATTAAGGCTTGTGCTTTCAGGCGTGTTTTGTGAACTTTCGCCCGATGATGTCACCTTTGTGGCAACAGATGCCCATAAACTCGTACGCTACAAAAGAGCTGATCTTAAGTCCTCCGATTCGGCATCGTTCATCCTGCCTAAAAAACCGATGAACCTGCTGAAGAACCTTTTATCAATCCAGGAGGTGCCTGTAACCATCGAATATAACAAAACCAACGCCTTCTTTTCCTTTACGAATATCCATCTGATTTGTCGCTTAATTGATGGCAAATATCCGAATTATGATGCCGTTATTCCTAAGGAAAATCCCAATAAACTTACAATCGACCGCCATGCACTGCTGACCACCATTCGCCGGGTTTCAATTTTTGCAAATCAATCGACTCACCAGATCCGGTTTAAAATTTCGGGTCAGGAGTTGTTGCTCAGCGCTGAAGACATTGATTTTTCAAACGAAGCACGCGAACGCCTGAATTGTTCCTATATCGGAGAAGATCTTGAAATCGGATTTAATTCAAAATTCCTCCTTGAAATGTTAAGCAATATTGAAACTGATGAAGTCAGGCTTGAAATGTCTGCTCCCAACAGGGCTGGAATACTTACACCGGTTAACAGTGACAATAAGGAGGAGGATATCCTTATGCTTGTTATGCCGGTAATGCTGAATAAATAACGATCATCCCCGATCCTCCCTGATTAAATTATAATATGAGCATTAGATGTCCATAAGCACAACGGTCATGCAAACCGTGAATTATAATATGGAATCTCCAAGTGACAGATTTGTAAAAAATAAAAATTAACTTATGAAGCGAAATAGCTTATTCTTCTTTCTTATACTTGCTTTTTTTCCGGTAATTTTTTTCTCTTCCTGCGCCAAAATAAGGGATCTTGCTGCTTTTGATGTTTCCTATAACATTCCCCGTACCACTTTTGTATTTACACCAACTAAGGATAAAAGCGGAGAACAACTTATTTATGCCGGGTATGTATCTGCTAATCTCGATAGTATCCTGAATGCCAACGGACTTTCCGGAGGAATGGTTGGAACTACCACATTTACCAAATGTTCAATCACCATCGATCAGCCTGATTCTGTGAATTTTGGATGGCTGCAGTCACTACGCGGAGAAATTTCACAAACGTCGGAGCCTCCTTCTGAAGTATTCGGTTATATAACCGCTGTAGATCCAAATGCCAAAACAGTAAATCTAACGCTTACCAATAT
>Ga0247841_10009707_pt1 | contig 13373 bp, 12 predicted proteins | sample LaCruzMarch2015__2_FD_192410 | JGI IMG/M metagenome (GOLD analysis project Ga0247841, IMG submission 192410) | Freshwater microbial communities from meromictic Lake La Cruz, Castile-La Mancha, Spain - LaCruzMarch2015_18m | ecosystem: Environmental > Aquatic > Freshwater > Lake | place: Spain...
CGCGCCGCACGCAAGATGCCCTTTGATAGGTCCCACAAAACGATAGCCGATCGATTTTAATTTGGCAATATTAGCCTGCACGATCTTATGCTCATACATATTCGTGTTCATCGCCGGAGCTATTAAGACCGGCGCTTTTGTGGCGAACACAACGCATGTGAGCATATCGTCGCATACGCCTGATGCCAGCTTTCCTATAATATTTGCGGAGGCGGGCGCTATCAGGACGAGGTCCGCTTTCTGAGCCAGCGATATGTGCGCCGGATCCCACTCTTCGGGCGTGTCGAACATCCCGGAGGCCACCTTATTACCGGATAGCGTCTGAAATGTAAGGGGTGTCACAAATTCCCCGGCCTCTTTTGTCAGGATCACAAAGACATCCAGCCCCATCTTCCGTAAAGAGCCCGTTATCTCGCACGCTTTATATGCGGCGATCGATCCGGTGACCCCTAGTATTACGGTCTTCTTCGTTTTGATCATTTGCCTTTTTTCACTTTATAAGATACCTTGCCCTCTTTTATCTCTTTTAAGGCTACATTCAATACATTATCCGTGGGTTTTGCGTCGACGAGGCTCCGCGACCCCTCGCCCAACTCTATCGCGCGCGCCGCGGCGGTTATGATGATCTTATAAATGCTGTTAGGCGCCCCTTCCTGACTCGGTTTTTCCTTAGCTTTCATGACTGACTCTTCCCCTTTCCTATCTCTTTTTCTATTATCTTTTTCAGTTTCCCGTACGCCTTTAATATCTGATCGTTCACTATCCTGTAATCGTACTTTTTCTTATAAGACATCTCTCTTTTCGCTATGGATAGCCTTTTTGCTATAACAGCGGGCGAGTCCGACTTGCGCAGATGAAGCCGCCTCTTAAGTTCTTTTATCGACGGTGGAAGTATGAATATGAGTTTACTTACAGCCGGGTACGCGCGAGCCACCTTCATTGCGCCTTTGACATCTATATTCAGAAGGACGCTCGTTCCTTTACGGAGATTCTTTTCGATAAAAGCTTTTGGGGTCCCGTACAGATAGCCGAAGTTCTCTTCGTATTCGAGAAAGCCGCGCTTCTTTATCTCCCGTCTGAAATGAGAGTCCGTGACAAATATATAATCGACGCCGTTCTTCTCACCCGGCCTCGGGAGACGCGTCGTCATGGACACCGAATCGGCAAGGTTTAATCCGCTCTCCAGAAGTTTTCTGCACAGAGTGGTCTTGCCGCTGCCCGACGGAGCGGAGATTATAAAAACTTTTGCTTCAGGATGGCCGCTCACTCTAGGTTCTTTGCCTGCTCCCGTATCTTCTCTATTTCGCCCTTTATCTCGATAACGCATTTCGATATCTTAAAGTCGCTTGCTTTCGACCCTATCGTATTCGTTTCGCGGTGAAGCTCCTGGGCGATAAAATCTATCTTCTTCCCGACCTCCCCGTGTTCGGATATAGTCTTACCGAAATTGACGAGATGATTATCGAGACGCGTTATCTCTTCGGATATGTCGCTATTTTTGGCGAATATAGCCACCTCGAGCTCGAGCCTGCCCACGTCGATCGTGCGGCCTCCTGTCAGATCTTTTATCCTGTCGTTAAATTTCCGCCTGTACTCTTCTATATTTAGGTGCGCCCTCGACTTTATCGTCCCAAGAAGCGATTTTATATGTTTGGCGCGGGTATTCAAGTCCGTAAATAGCGCCCGCCCTTCTTTCTCCCTGTCCTTGCTCAATTTTACAAGCGCCCTTTCGAGCGCTATCTTGACCTTCGGCCACAGAGCGGCGATCTTAGCTTCCTCTATCTCATAACTTACCACCCCGGGAAGCGCCGCCAGATCTTTGACGGTGATACCGTTCTTTAAACCCAGGCTTCTTTCCAGCTTGGACAGTTCGGTGTAATAGCGCTTTGCGGTCTTACCGTCTATCACGACCCTGCCTTCTTTAAGCAGAGCGCCGTCATAGACGACATTGATATTCATCTTTCCGCGGTTTATGTTCTTCTGCAAAACATCTTTTACCCTGTCCTCAAATATCGTCATTCCGACGGGTAATCTAAGCGAAACGTCGAGGAATTTATGGTTTACCGTCTTTATCTCGACGGTGATCTTCCCCTTGGATGCCTTTCCTTCGGGCAATATATATTCGGCCTTGCCAAAACCGGTCATCGATTTTATCATCGTTACCCCTATTATCTATGCCCAGATGCGGCGAACGCAGCTATCCTTAACTGTCTTGGAAGGAAACATGTCTACTATAATATCGTCGGGCTGGAACCAGAGTTTTATCTCGCGCTCAGCTTCGGGTTCATTCGCGGAGGCGTGTATGATATTCTCGTATACGCCTTTAGTCGTTATCCTGCCGTAGGCTCCTCTTATAGAGACCGGATCGGCCTCTTCAGGGTTGGTTGAGCCGCAGATAAGCCTTACTTTCTTTATTGCATCCTCGCCGGCGTAAACGAGCGCCATCACTTTCTTCTTGTGATACTCCCCCATCAAGTATTTAAGGAGCTCCTCGAAGAAAGGTTTGTCTTTAAGCATTATATAGTGCTGCTCCGCAAGCTTGCGCGACACTTTTACGATCTTTGCGGCCACGATATCTAACTTCGTCTCTGACAAACGGGTAAGAACGTTGCCTGTAAGAGATTTACTTAATCCATCCGGTTTTATCAATACTAACGTCTGCTGGTTCATAAGCTCCTCTGTATTATTATAAGACCAATATTGTATATATTAAACAATCTTCCGTCAAGGTTTTTTGGAGGTAAGTATTTCGATGAGCCTATTCAAATCATCATTTGAATAGTACTCGATCTGTATCTTTCCCCTCTTCTTACCATGAGCTATCACTACACGAGTACCGAATATCTGCTGAAGCTGGTTCTCAACTTCCGATATTCCCGTGTCTTTCTTTTTGGGAGTTTCAGGTCTGGTCCCGAGAAGCCTGCGCGCCACAAGAGCCTCGGACTCCCTGACAGACAAAGCCTTCTTCATAATGACATTGCAAGCGCTTATCTGGGCTATCTCCGTCGGAAGAGACAATATCGCCTTGGCGTGCCCTGCCGTAATATCTCCGTTCGAAATAAAGAGCTGTATCTTCTTCGGCAGATTTAAAAGTCTTAGGCAATTGGCCACCGTAGACCTGTCTTTACCGAGAACTTTCGCGACGGCATCCTGCGTAAAATTAAACTCCTTCATAAGGCGCTCGTAAGCTACAGCCTCTTCTATTACATTAAGCTCCTGGCGCTGTATGTTCTCTATGAGCGATATCTCGAGCATATCTACGTCGGTAGCGCTCCTTAATATCGCCGGTATTTTTTCCAGACCTAGTGTCTTAGCTGCGCGAAGCCTTCTCTCTCCGGCTATAAGCTCATAACCATCCTGGACCTTACGAGCAAGAACCGGCTGTACGACACCCTTCTCTCTTATAGAATTTATCAGGTCGTTAAGTTTATCCTGCTTAAAATCCGTACGCGGTTGATATTTATTTGTGCGGATCTGGGATATCGGTATTTCCAGAACACCAGACTGAGAACCTGATATATCAGGTTCTCTTGTCGGTATTAATGCACTTAGGCCCTTTCCAAGAGCTCGCTTTTCCATTATTTAACCTCCGGTTCTATAACTTCTTCTATTGTGTTGTTAGGCAATGAGTTAGAGCTTTCTTCTTTTTTTACCCCTAACATCTCATTGACAAATTCTTGATATTTTTGTGCCCCTATTGAAGATTTATCATATATCGCAATAGGTTTGCCAAATCCGGGAGATTCTGTGATCTTTATATTTCTAGGAATTACGCTATTGTAGACTTTCCCTTTGAAAAATTTCTTCACCTCATCTATAACCTCATTGGTCAAGTTTGTTCTAAAATCTGCCATAGTCAACAGAACGCCCTCTATGACCAGTGAAGAATTCAAATTTTCTCTTACAAGGTTTACGGTATTAACAAGCTGACCGAGACCTTCGAGGGCATAATACTCACATTGCACCGGAATTAGCACTGAATCTGCCGCGGATAGTGCATTTACAGTCAAAAGTCCAAGAGATGGGGGGCAATCTATAATTATGTAATCAAAATCGTTTAAAATGGGGGATAGGGCCTTTTTTAGCCTATATTCACGGCCCATTATACCCACAAGCTCGACTTCCGCACCGGTTAAACTTAAGGTGGAAGGTACCAGGGAAAGATTATCTATCCCTGTTGGTATGATGATCGGCCTGGGGTCTATTTCCTCTATTACGAGATCATAGACGCTTTGTTTAATATTGTGCTTATTAATGCCGAGACCGCTTGTAGCATTACCCTGGGGGTCTATGTCTATAAGGAGAATGCGCTTTCCGGATAGGGCAAGGTAGGTGGACAGGTTGATAGACGTAGTTGTCTTGCCAACGCCGCCTTTTTGATTACAAATCGCTATTACTTTGGCCATAGTTTATTTAATGTTCCCCGTGGAACATCGCTAAAAGTATATATCAGAAACTCGCTAGTGTCAAGCCTTCTTGAGTATTGCGCCTTGTTCTACAATGGTGAGGGCGGTATTGACTACCCAATACAGCACCAACCCTGACGGCATATTGTAGAATATGAACCCAAACATTATCGGCATTATAATTAGCATCATTTTTTGCTGCTGTTTTTGTTCTTCGGTGACCGCTCCGCCCATAGACTTAGTGGAGATCTTCTGCTGCATTACCATAGCTCCGACCATGACTAGTGGCAGTATATTTAAACTACTTCCTATTAAAGGCAGTGTAAAGGGGAGAGCTACCGCATCAGGAGACGAAAGATCCTTTATCCATAGAAAATTAGCGCTCCTGAGCTCTAGCGACTTTGTCAACGCCTGATACAATGCCACGAATATCGGCATCTGCAACAGCATCGGCAAGCATCCGCTCAACGGATTGATCTTATATTTCTTATAAAGCTCCATAACCTCTTTATTGAGCTTCTGCGGGTTATTTTTATTCTCGATCTTTAGCTTCTCCATCTGAGGATGAAGCTCCTGCATCTTTTGCATCGATTTAAAGCTCTTCATCGTCAGGGGAAGAGTAACCACGTTGAGGAATATCGATAATAGTATTATCGCAACTCCCCAACTACGCACCACATTGTGAAGCATTCCCAGGATCGACAGGAGGGCTTTACTAATGCCGCCGAAGAACCCGTAATTTATCGTCTCCTCAAAATCATACCCGGCCGCTTTTAATGTAGGTATATGGCTTGGCCCGGCAAATAGTATGAATTTGTTCTCGATGAACGCGGATGGGGCAATGGTTAAAACTTCAGATTCCACCCCGGTTACTATGGCTCCGGGTCCTGATTGATTATAGAATTCCTTCGTAGTCTGCATCAATGGCTTAAATATAAGAGAGAAGTACTTTGATTTAAGCGCGGTCCAGTTCACAGATCCCTGATTAATTATCATCTCGCCCGGCTTGGCTCGCTTGAATTTTACCTGAGCACCGTTTATCTTTGACGAGGTCTCAATAAGAGCCTTGTCCTGATCTGCCTTTTCCACCAATCCTGAACCGGATATTATTCGATAGCAAACATCCTGCGATTTATTACTTATATTCTTTATAAAAAGCTGTAACTCTATGTTATAGCTAGACTTATGGATTATATATTTCTTTATTACCGAGATATCCCCGACCGTCGCCGAATAAGTAACAGCGTCATCTTTTGTAGAAATGGCATATGCTACCTTATCAAATGCGATTTTAGGAGACACTCCGGTCAGCGCGAATATATAGCTTGCCGGATTTTGTATATCGGAAAGTAGGAGAGGGGCGTTAGTCTTCAGATCTTTGTAATCTTTCAGGCGGATCTCTTTGAGCGAACCTCCCACATTACTGAAGGTCAGTATAAACCTGTCGGTTTCAACATTCAGCGTCTTTTCGTCTACAGCCGGTTCTATTACGACCGTCGGCTCTGGAGTGCTTATGGCCGTGGCAGCTCCTTGCGGTGTGCTCGCCAAAGGCATCGTCACCGTCGGAGCAGGGACGGGTTTTGGCCCTAAATACTGAAATGCAACTATTATCATTACCGAGAAAGCTATCGCGAGAATCAGTCTTTTTTCCATTTATTCCTCTCTTAATTTACGCCGGATCATAACCGCCGGAAGAAAAAGGATTACACCTTAATACTCTCCAGACGCTCTTTACCAACCCCTTCATAACGCCGTGTTTTTCTACAGCCTGGCATGCGTATTCCGAACATGAAGGGTGAAACCTGCAACATTGTAACTTATAGGGGGAGAAGCAGTTACGATATACGCGAATGGGAAACAAGACAACTTTTTTTATTATTCTGAATATCAAACCAATCCCGCTTTTTTTACCAGATCCATAAATACGCGCTCGGCGTCTTTGTATGGGGAATTTTTATCAAACCCTCGTTTAATTACCAGGACGATGTCGGTGCCGGGCCGTAATTCCGATTTAGTCCGTCGGTAAACTTCCTTGAACAACCTGCGGATCCTGTTGCGCGCGCTGGCCAGTTTAAAGTTCCTGGAACTTACGGAAAACCCCAGCCTATTGTGCCCCAGAGAGTTCTCTAAATAGCATATGGCCGTTCCTCCGACGGAGACTTTACGGCCTTTTGCGTAGATAACCCTGAAATCTTTTGATTTAAGAAGGCGCTCTTTCTTGGAGAAGCCAAAACCCGCGATCATACGGTGAGCTTGTGACGTCCTTTTTGTCTGCGCCTCTTTAATACGGTCCTACCGTGGCGGTCGGCCATTCTTTTCCTAAACCCGTGCTTCCGCTTCCTCTTGATATTCGATCCGGCCTTCAAAGTAAACTTCATTGGTCTTCTCCTTATATGAGTTGAATGATTATAGCACAATTCGTCCGCGAGTCAACAAGTTTAGTTACCCCGACGAGATTTAGTTTAACTAAACTTTTCGGGTCCTGCCGCTTCCTCGCCTTTTAGTGCTCCTTCGCAAAACATGGGGTTTATTATCGGTAAGCATAAACTCGTGTTATATCTAAATGTCCGCCAGGATTGCCGCCACATCCGACCCCTTAGGTCGGTGTCTCTTTTTTCAGCCGCAATCCTAAGCGGCGGACACCCCATCCCATGTTTTGCTTAGTGCGCCTAAAAGGCTCGGTCGCGTCACCCGAAAAGTTTCTCTAGACGCTCACCTTGGAAAATCAGCCAATCTTAAAAGCGCTCGCTGATTTTCCACCGATGAGCGAGCTGATAGGGCGGTGTCCTTTTGGGATATTGCCGGAGCGAATGTTGTAAAATTTTGATACATCTTGGCGGTACAGAACGGACGCTGAAACTGCTCTATAGAGAACCTAGCACTACAGGCAGGGCATAAGCCCTGCCTATCATTGTATTGTATGCAGGTTCAGCGGTCATCAAAATTTTACCACAGTAAATTTGGACGCCTATCCAAATTTACGACGAGCGGAGGCAATACCCAAAAGGACACCGCTGGCTGTGAGCGGAATTGCTTTTTCTCTTGCAATTGAAGCGATGCTTTACTATAATATGCTCCGCGATGGCTCTGTCAGGACGTTCTCGTGGGCAGATGTGCTTGGCCATAGCTTGGAAATAATTGTGCATAACTTGTGTATAACAAGCCGTTTTGTGTGAGTATTTAGTTTATATGGCTGTGGATAACTGGATTGGAGCGCATTAAAGGCGATGGATAGCGAACAGGTGATATGGCCTAAGGCCCTTGAAATTATTAAGGGAGAACTGCAGAATGAGCAGGTTTACGGCATATGGTTTAAGCCGATAAAGCCCATATCATTGAAAGATGGCGTTATAACCCTGGAAGTCCCAAACAAGTTTTTCAAGTCCTGGCTCCTTGATAGACACATGGATCTTCTTTCGGCTTCTTTATTCAAGGCTTCCGGTTCGGATATGAAGGTAGAGTTTGTTCTGGGGGAACCGGGGGAAACTCCTGCCGAAGCGCCTAAGGCAGAAGACCCGAAGAAAGAGGGATTTTTCGGCATGTTCACCCGTCATCCTCAGGATCTCGCCAAAGAGATCGGTTTAAATCCGAAATATACATTCGACAGTTTCGTTATTGGAGCCTCGAACAGGCTCGCGCACGCGGCGTCTATCGCCGTCGCCGATTCTCCGGCGAAAACCTACAACCCTCTATTCATATACGGCGGAGTTGGTTTGGGCAAGACACACCTCATGCACGCGATCGGGCAGCGTTCGCTGGGAAAATCTCCGAAGACAAAAGTATTATATTTATCTAGCGAAGCTTTCACAAACGATCTTATAAAAGCCATCCAGACCCGGTCCACGCCGGAGTTCCGTAAAAAATACAGATCTGTCGATATACTACTTATAGATGATATACAATTCATAGCCGGCAAGGAATCTACTCAGGAAGAATTTTTCCATACATTTAACGCTCTTTATGACGCCCATAAACAGATCGTCGTTTCAAGCGACCGCCCTCCAAAAGAGATCCCGGGCCTCGAAGAGAGGCTCATATCGAGGTTCCTTTACGGACTGGTCGCCGACATACAGGCGCCGGATTTTGAAACACGTATAGCTATATTGAAGAAAAAATCGGAAAAAGATACGATAGTGCTCCCTAATGACGTCATGTACTTCATCGCGGAAAAAGTAAAGACTAATATAAGGGAGCTTGAAGGGGCGCTGATAAGGGTCGTTACGTATTCTAAACTTGTCGAAAAAGACGTCACCGTAGATCTTGTGAAGGAAGTCCTGAAAGATATGATATCCGAGGGGGAGAAGAAGATCACTATAGATCTTATACAAAAAAAGGTGGCCGAATATTTTGACATCCGGTTGTCGGATATGCGCGCGAAGAAGCGCTCAAAAGCCATCGCTTACCCCCGTCAGATAGCGATGTATATAGCAAGGCACCTTACCGACTACTCATTGCCTGAAATAGGGGAATTTTTCGGTGGCAGGGACCATACCACTGTAATTCACGCTTGCAATAAGATCGAAGAAGATATAAAATCGAAATCCGGTATGAAGAATCTTGTTGATAAGTTGATCCAGGGCATTAAAGAATAGATTTAGTCTGATAAGTTGTTAGGCGTGTTAATAACTATTCAGGGTTTGCGAACTGTTTGCTCGTATTATAACTTATTGTGGTGTGGCTGTTTATATAGTTATACACTTATCTACAGACACTACTACTAATACTTCTGTTTTATATTAAAGAATACTAGTTGAAAGGGGTTGTTAATGAAATTCTGTTCTACGAAAGAAGAGTTGTTAAAGGTAGTACAAATCGTTCAATCAGCTATAAATTCAAAATCTACACTACCTATATTATCTAATATACTGATTGAGACGACCGAAACAGGCACAACATTAACAGCCACAGATTTTGATATAGGAATAATATCAATATCTCCTATAAAGGCGCAGGTTCCCGGGGCAATAACGATCCCCGCAAAAAAATTCTCGGATATTATAAAAGAGCTACCCGAAAAAGAAGTTATATCAATATCGGTAAAAAAGAACAACCTTATTAACATCGAGTGCGGCAAATCAACCTTTAAAATGATGGGGTTGCCAAAAGAAGAGTTCCCGCAGCCGCCGGAATTCAAAAATAAAGAGTTTGTAGCAATAGAACAAAAAAAGCTGAAGAGAATGATACGTATGACAGAGTTTGCGGTATCGAATGACGAAGTGAGATATGTGCTAAATGGAACTTTGTTCGCGATAAAACCCTCGTATATAAGGCTTGTGGCTACGGACGGCAGGTGTCTTACTATGATAGAAGAGAAGATGCAGCTGCCAAAAACACTCGAGAGGAAATTTATAGTACCGGAAAAAGCGATCGGTGAGGTTAATAGGATATTAGGGGAAGATGGAGAAGTAAAAATATTCTACAGCGACAACCAGGTTCTTTTTGATACCGGGCACACCAAGCTTGTTTCAAGGTTAATAGAGGGTGAGTTTCCGAATTACGAGAAAGTCATACCAGAGGAAGTGAAAAATAAAATCCTGATAAATAAGGGCGCTTTTCTTTCCGCTCTAAAAAGAGTGGCATTATTTACAACGCCTGAATCGATGGTTGTGAAGATAGAAACTGCGAAAGATAAGATAGTTATCTCAAAGGCCAGCCCATCCCTTGGCGAAGCGCGGGAAGAGATCGATGTGGAGTATAAAGGTAAAGAGATTGCAATAGGGTTCAACCCCGGATATATCATAGACCTTCTTAAAACTACAGATCAGGAGATCATCAGTTTTGAGCTGGTGGATGCGGATAAGCCCGGGGTGGTCAGGGTGGGTTCGGAATATGTGTATGTGGTGATGCCCCGGCAGCTCGACTGATCATGGCTACGCGGAAAGAACAGGCTATAGGGGATGTATTAAAAGAGACCCTGAAGAAGCTCGTCTCTCCGTCGAGGCCGAGCGAAGAAGGGGTCTTGATTCTTTGGAAGGCAGCCGCCGGGATCGATGCCTCAAAACATTCGAAGCCGGTAACTATAAAGAAGTCGGAATTAATAGTAAGTGTGGATAGTTCGAGCTGGCTCTACGAGATGACGATGAGGAAGAAAGATATATTAAAGAGCTTGGAAGGTAAATTTGGGAAAAAAATAATAAAAAATATAAGGTTCAGAATAGGCGAGCTATAAACTGTAAATTTTAAGCTATTATATTAAGGAGAGAAATGGGAAAAGAAAAGGCGGATAAGGTCGAAACAAAAGAATCCAGGGAGATCGCGAAGGCGGCGGCGGTAAAGAAGTACGACGCGACGACTATACAGGTGCTCGAAGGAGTGGACGCCGTAAGAAAACGGCCCGCTATGTACATCGGCGATACGACATCGCGCGGCCTTCACCATATGGTGTATGAAGTCGTGGATAATTCGATCGATGAATGTATGGGCGGCTACGCCACGGCGATAGAGGTAATAATCCACACCGATAATTCCGTCACTGTAATAGACGACGGACGCGGCATTCCCGTCGGTATACATAAGACCATGAATAAGCCGGCCCTCGAAGTCGTAATGACCACCCTTCACGCCGGCGGAAAGTTCGATCATAAGGCTTACAGGGTCTCCGGAGGGCTTCATGGAGTCGGCGTCAGCGTAGTAAATGCGCTCTCCGAGTGGCTCGAGGTCGAGGTCAGGCGAGACGGGAAGATATACCACCAGGAATACAAGTGCGGCAAGACGGCGTCGAAAGTAAAAGTTATAGGCTCCGCAAAGAACACCGGGACGAAGGTGACATTTAAGTCCGATATAGAGATATTCCCCGCAGGCGTAAATTACAGCTTCGACATCCTTTCTAACAGACTGAGGGAGCTGGCATTCTTAAATAAAGATCTTAAGATAACACTAAAAGACGAGCGCGCTAAAGGAAGGGAAGTTGAGTTTAAATTTTCCGGCGGCATAATATCGTTCGTGGAATTCCTTAATAAGAATAAAAATGTGCTGCACAAGAAGGTGGTCTATTTTGCGAAGGAAAAAGACGGCGTGCAGGCGGAAGTGGCCATGCAGTATAACGACGGATATGCCGAGAGCATATTTACCTTCGCCAATAATATCAATACCATAGAAGGCGGCACGCACCTCACCGGTTTTAAGTCTGCGCTTACCAGGACGATAAACCAGTATTGTAAAAGTAAGAAACTCTTAAAGAATGAGGATTCGACGATATCCGGAGATGACGCCAGGGAAGGCTTGAGCGCCGTAATAAGCGCTAAGGTGCCGAACCCGCAATTTGAAGGACAGACCAAGACGAAGCTCGGCAATTCCGAGGTAGAAGGAATAATAGAATCGATAGTCAATGAAGCGCTCGGCTCTTTTCTGGAAGAGAATCCGCCGGTAGCCAATAAGATAATAGAGAAAGCCGTGTTGGCGGCGCGCGCCCGCGAGGCCGCGAGAAAAGCGCGGGAACTTACCCGTCGGAAAGGCGCGCTTGAAGGAGCGTCACTTCCCGGGAAACTCGCCGATTGTCAGGAGACTGACGCAAGCCTCTGCGAAGTCTATTTAGTAGAAGGAGATTCGGCCGGCGGTTCGGCAAAGCAGGGTCGCGACAGGCGTTTTCAGGCGATACTGCCTCTCAAGGGTAAGATATTGAACGTAGAGAAAGCGCGGCTTGACAAAGCTCTTTCTAACGAAGAAATAAGGACCATCATCACCGCGATAGGCTGCGGTATAGGCGAAGAGTTTAATATAGAAAAGATCAGGTATCATAAAATAATAATAATGTGCGATGCGGATGTCGATGGCTCGCACATAAGAACTCTTATCTTGACGCTTTTTTACAGGCAGATGCCGACCCTGATCGAAAATGGCCATGTCTATATAGCTCAGCCGCCTCTGTATAAGATCAAAAGAGGCAAAAGGGAGGAATATATACAGACAGAGGATGAATATAATAATCTTTTGCTTGAGCTTGGGACAGATGGCATGACCCTCGTCAGGGTAAAAGATAAGCATCAATTTACAGATAAACAGTTGAAGGCTGTGCTGGATGTTCTTATAGAGCTGGAGGGCTATGGGAACGCTATTGAGAGAAGTGGAGCAGATTTAGCGAAATTCATCACATTAAGACAGAAGAAGACCAAAAAACTGCCACTTTATATGGTCAAAGTGGATGGAGTGGCCCAATTCCTGTATAATGACGACGAGCTATCCAAGTATGTGGGGGATGAGGATACAGGTAAGAATAAAGACTATATTGAGTTTTACGAATCTAGAGAGATCGAAAAGATCATAGAAAAAATAGAAAAGATGGGTTTGGATATGGATGAGTATGACGCTCCGGAAGAAATCGCGGCGGAGAAGAAGTCTTCCAAGAAAGAATCCTCCAAACCGGTGTATACTATAAAAACGGAAAAAGAGACTAAGGGGTTGTTCTCGCTTAAAGAAGTCTTGAAGTTTGTAAAAAGCGTCGGCAAAGAGGGTATGAGCATACAAAGGTATAAAGGCTTGGGAGAGATGAACCCTGCTCAGCTCTGGGAGACCACGATGGATCCCGAAAAGAGAACACTTTTGAAGGTTATGCTCGAGGATGCCGTGGAAGCCGACTCGATGTTTACTATACTTATGGGCGAGGCTGTAGAGCCAAGACGAGAATTTATCGAAAAGCACGCGCACGAAGTAAAAGTGCTGGATATCTAATCAGGTTAGAGAAGTCAGGTAACCTGGATATCTAACCTGATTAAAGATAAAAGAGGAGAAATAATGTACACAAGAAATGAAAAGATAACCCCGGTATATATAGAAGAGGAGATGAAGGACTCCTACATAAATTACGCTATGAGCGTCATCGTGGGCAGGGCTCTTCCCGACGTCCGCGACGGCCTCAAGCCGGTGCATCGCCGCATTCTTTACGCTATGAAAGAGCTTGGCGTGGAGCACAATAAACCGTACAAAAAATCGGCAAGGATCGTCGGAGATTGTATGGGTAAATATCATCCG
>Ga0247841_10009709_pt1 | contig 13372 bp, 14 predicted proteins | sample LaCruzMarch2015__2_FD_192410 | JGI IMG/M metagenome (GOLD analysis project Ga0247841, IMG submission 192410) | Freshwater microbial communities from meromictic Lake La Cruz, Castile-La Mancha, Spain - LaCruzMarch2015_18m | ecosystem: Environmental > Aquatic > Freshwater > Lake | place: Spain...
GAAGATAAAGATAAACGGTGAATGGCACTTTAACGAGATAACGAAAAGTTCAGGCCGGTTGATGGAGAAAATGGGGGTCAGCTATGAATTATATAATACGTATGTTTTTCCAAGTTAGGGATTAATGTATAACTTTGAATAATCTAAAAGGGTGAAAACCAGCAACCCCAAAAAGGTCATCCAATGAGGATCATGTTTTGCACACTATTCTTCCTGGTTTTTTTACCGGGATGCAAAAAGGGAAATGACACCCCGGATAATGATCCTTGCAGCACCATTGATTTAAGCAAGCCGGTTGACAGTGCGACACTGAAGAAGTACCATTATGACACGGTCGTGTTTAATCCAATTGATCTAAGTTCGATGCAGCTGGAAATTGGTTCAATTCATTTTGATGCTTCTGTTCCAGCGATGATATGGGCCTTGACAATTGAAGTGTATGATTCGGGCAACCCATCAAAAAAAATATACTTCTCCATTCAGGACCCTCAAAACAACAAGGACAGTTTAATCAAACAGGGATTGCATCCGGCTACAGGAGGGGGAGGCGATGCAACACATAATCTCATGCAAAATTCAACATTTACTTTAAATTCATTTACTCCTGATGAGTTTGAAATCTATTTTGAGGATGTGGTAATTATTCCCAACAATAATCTCGCCGCCAAGGGATATATTCAAATAAAAAAAGAAATTTATTGGAAATGGCCGGCAGGAATATGGAATGGAATCAAATACATATATCCTTGCGATAAGGAATATATAGACTATTGTATTCCAATTTATTATCTGCCGATAAAAATTCATTTTAATAAAGCTGTTTAATATGAAATTCAACATTTTCATTTTGTTTTCTTTAATGCTTGTTGTCTTTTCCTGTAAAAAGGATCAGGACACCCCCCAAAGCCAGGTAGTACCCGAAGAGGGATCAATCAGTGGCAAATTCGGTTCCGATTCGTTTTATTTTACATTTCCGTTTTATGATAGCAATGGTAATCCTGACACAATGTCAAATGTTGTTTATTCAAATGGTTTTATCAGTATGGTTAGAAATGATGCAACATTTCCAACCAAAGGCATTGCAATGTTTCTTCAGAGCACCGGGGTGGAGTCGCTCCCGTTAAATGTATCCGTTCCTAATTGCGAATTGCAGTTAAACAATTATTATTGCCCGGCGGATACAACGTTTGGACCAAATGATTCCTGCAACTATTATGGCAGTTCTTTTAATCAAAGCGTTGACATTAGAATTACTGATAAAAAAGATGACATTTTAACCGGTACATTTTCAGGGGTTATAAATACTAAGACAGGTCTTTCAAAGCAGGTAACAGAGGGTAAGTTCCGGATTCGATTACTCAGAAAGCAGGAATAGAGTTTAAATCCATCTTATGAATGGATGCAGTTATAAGCAAGGAGTGTAATTACGTATTATTTCAGTTCCAGCCGGAGGTTGCTTATGCTATAAGTGTAATTTTTCGTTTGAAATGTGTTTGTCGTCAACAGCAGATTCTGCACCGCAACTACTGCTGTCGCCGGAGTTCCTTGTCAACAGCAGATACTGCAACACGACTACGGCTGTCGCTCGATGCAATATTTATTGCAGATATGCTTTGTGAGACCGCTCCAGCCTGAGGTCGCTTATGCAGTATTTGCTGTTTTTGGTTCATTTATGCCGCAGAAGCCTGAGGTTGCTTATGCAGTATCTGCTGTTTTATTCAAAACAAAAAACCATCCCGAGGGATGGCTTTAAAAAATAACGGGACAGTATGTTGAGCTTTGGAATTTATTCAAATTGGGCCTCGAACGGTGTTGAGGGGGCCAGTGTGTTGATCTCAATTGTTACTTCAACGGAATCATTAAAATCGGCTTCGACAGGCGCTGCCGGGGCAAGGCTTATCATATCAATGTTTGCAGCAGGGGCTACATCATTAAAATCGGCTTCGACAGGGACTTCTGGGGCGAGATTTGCCAGGTCAATGTTTTCAACAGGGGGAACATCACTAAAATCGGCTTCCAATGGCATGGAGGGGGCCAGTATGGCAAAATCGATATTGACTGTGCTGACTTCTTCGAATGTGGCTTCGGCAGGTGTTACAGGAGCAATTGCTGCCAGGGTGACTGAAGTGTTTTCGTTTGCAACCCTATTTGAAACGATATCGTTTCCTGCGAAAATTATGGTGGTTGTGATTGTGAGAACCGCTGCTAAGATGATTGATTTTGTTTTCATTTTTTTTGTTTGAATGTTGATGAAGCAAAAATACAACAGAATGGAGGGGTGGTCGATGCTTTTTCGATTGAGCGGCAGAAGCTCCCGACAGAAAACAGAAAATAGCCGGTGAAAACATAAACAGGCGTTTGGCGATCATTTTGGGCATACATTGGACAGACTGGTCACATTGAGCGCCCTCTGCCGAGCCTATCTTGCTGAAAACAAAACGGCTTTTCAGGAACGTTTTCATTTAATGAACCTGGGTTTATTTGGTTCATTCGCAAGAGGAGACGCAAATGATTCAAGCGATCTGGATATCATCACTGAACTCGAACAAGGCACACAGGATATTTTGAAATAAAGCAGGGACTGCATACAACGCCTGAACAGAGATTTAGCCGTAAGGTCGATATATGCCGGGAAAAAGCAATATGTCCTGTTTTCAGACCCATGATTTTAAACGAGGCTATTTATGTTTAAAGATGTTTTGATCGTGCAGCAAATGGCCAAACTCATTGACAAGATCATCCTGTAACCGGATGACTTTGATACTGCCGGGAGTTTTGTCAGCGATTCAAAGTCGTATGATGCCACATTAATGAATTTTATTGCCATGGGCGAACTCGTAAATCAACTATCTCCTGAATTCAGGATGGCACATGAGCAAATAGATTGGAGAAAAATTTCAGCATTTCGGAATATTATTGCACATGATTATTTCGGAACAGACGAAGAAGAAGGTTGGCAGATCATTCGCAATCACTTTCCAAAACTCAAGAATAGCTTTTTGGGATAGTTTAATGCCTTGTGTCTCTTTCATTTGATCATGATTCCCTCTTTTTGAATATTTTCAAATAAAGGAGTTACTGAATACGATTCGCATGATCTCAAAATAAGGCTTTATCCGTGGAATGCAATGCCCGAGGTCTCTCTGGCATCACTTTAACAAGCCCAATGAACGGGATGAGATAAGTCAAGTTCAACAACAGGTCTTCGACACCGGTCACAATGTTGCGTTCCAGTATTATGTAAACACCCGGTTGGGGCTTCCGCTGCAAGGATTTAGTTGAAAAACAGGGTGGAAAGATATGGGTTGAGAGTGAAATTAATATGGGAACCACATTCAGTTTCACATTACCAATAATCAGCTGAGTATACTTCGGCTTTTTGAGTTTGCAAATAAAAGCAACCTCAAACGCGCAGTATGACTGCCTCTAAACATGATTGGTTTTGCAATCTTTTTTTAGATGCAGTATAGACAAGGGTCAATCTGCCCCCGGCGTCCCGTGTCCCGCGTCCCGGCGTCCCGGTTTTCCCGGTTTATAAGATGATAAAGAAGGTAGTCCCTTCCATCTCCGTAGTTGTAAAATCGACTTTTCCTCCAAGGTGCTGTTCGCCAAGAATTTTCATGCTGTAGGTTCCAATACCCCGCTGAGCGCCTTTGGTGGAAAATGAACGCATAAACACCTGCATCTCAATGTCGCGCGGGATGAATTTTGGGTTTTGGACAGAAAATTTTACTTTTTGATCAACGATACCAGTCGCCAGGGTGATAGTCTGCCCCTCCGTGCTAGCCTCAAGAGCATTTTTGACCATGTTGTTTAAAATGCGACGCAGAAGTATGGGATCGGTGTCTACTCTTATGGCGGCTGAGTTTTCACTGATCACAATTTTTTTACCTTTCGCAACGTCAAGAAATTGAAGATCACATGCGATTTGATTAATAAAAACCAGGGAATCAATTGGTTGAAAATTCACAACCAGCTCATGGTTTTCAGCCTGTGTAATAAGTCGTTGGGTCACAATTTCATCAATTATTTGTTTGCTGAGCGATGAACCCATTTGAATAAAACTGCGCTGCTCCACCTCGTTAAGTGATTCAAACAACTCAAAAAAACCCTGTACCCCCACGGCAGCATTCATGATATCATGAAAAAACATCCTTTCAATGATCGCCCTGCGTTTTCGATCCGAAATGTCAGTGAATGAGAATATGGTGTAGTCCGCATTTTCATGAACAAAAGGAGCCGTGGTAACTTCGATGTCGAGGAATTTTTCACTCCCATTGACTTTTTCGCGTATCCTGCTTTCCGTAATTGTTTTTAATTTCGTTTTCTGACATTGCAAGGTCGCATTTACCGTACCACAATACCGGCAATGTTCAGTGGTTCCGCATCCTCCTTCTTCCTGAAAAGCATAACGGCAACTGATAGCTTCACCATAGCGCTTGCCAATAATATCGTCCACACTTTCGACTTTTACTGATTTCAGCATGGTATCATTTGCATATACGATTTGCCTGTTGTCATCAAGAATAATCGATGCCAGTGAGATCGAGCAAAAAATGTCATTCAAAAAGGAAATTTTACCGAGACTGATCTTGCTTTTTAAAAGATTTTCAGTTGAACTTCTGGTTGCACTTGCATATTTTGTTTCCATGGTTGCTTTTTAAGATGCATTTGATCCACAATTTCCCAATTTTCCGGTACAAGTATACGTTACTTAACATATCTCATGTTACTGTCCATATACACATAAACCAATGCTTCCTTACCTTTGGAAAGACTCAGCGAAGATGACCACTATGCCTGGATTTCCGGAACTCAATTACTAACAGGGATCACGGACACAATAATGCCACCCCCGGAACAGAATTCCCCTCCGTTAACTGCTATAGCCGTCACTTGCGCACCAACAGTGGCCGGAGCTGAATGACAACGGATCACTGTTTGGTTGGGGTCATTGTTAAAAATAACATCACTGTAAACATTATTACATTGAGTGCCGCCACTCTGTATTATGCCTATTTCGCCTAACGCGGGCACATAGGTGGTTTCGGCCATGGTACCTTTGATTTTCTCTTTGTCCTGAGCCGTGAACTTTGGCATCATGATCAGGGTGAAAGCAAAAGCAGAGATTACAATCCCTGTAATCAGTCCGGACAGAAACAATTTGTTTGTTAAAAAGCTGAAGTTCAATTTTTTCATGGGGAATGTTTTTATCAAATACGAAGTTATGATAAAAAAGTTGGTTTTAAACCAAAAAAAATGGGGTAAATATTTCACCCCAACCTTTTCACATAATCCCTCCGGAACTCATCCACGATCAAATCCCTGAACCCCTGGTTCTCAAATTTAAGGCAAAAAGCTACCCGGTCCCTGATCAATTGCCCTTTCGCAATTCATATTTTTTTCGTGTCTCTGCTTCCTTACGCAAATCAGAAATATATATTGTAGTTCTGCCGCCATCAAGGATTACAGGGAATAAACCCACCACTGAACCAGATGCAAGTTTTGATTTGGGCACGGTTCCTTGATGATTTGACATTTTCAACCTGTTGTCAATTACATCATTTGTCCTTAAATGCCGGGCGTTTTTCATGGCAATTTAACCTTTCATTTTTTTAATTTCTACTTCAACTTCTTTTTCCCCCTTTGGCATGGATTCCAACTGAAGTTCTTCCTTTACATCAATCGGTCTTTTACTTATTAGGATCAGGACATCCGCAATAATCGCAGCGATTATCATCACAGAATCCTGGTAAACACCAAGTTTTATTACTGCAATAAATCCGATTACTGCCCAAAGAGATGGAATAATCAACAGGTAATTTGAAAACTTTTTATCACAAAGAAGCAGGAATCCAAATGTTAAAATAAGGGTGGGGCCTGGTAATCCTGTTGATATGGTCTGTGATAAATTTGGTTCAATGAGGTAACCAACCACTGGATAGATTATCAATCCGTAAAGGATAAAAAAATATCCGAAGTATGACTGTATTGAATGCTTGAATTCAAATTTCAGGTTGTACAATAAAGCGCCTTCCCATAATAAGAACAAGCCCTGCAAGATAAACAGCAATCCAAATCCGTAGGCAACATTGCTGATTCCGGAAATGAATGACATGTGATACCCAATCCCCATCCATAACCAAAGAACGCCAAGGATACCTGTCACAAATGTATCCTTATGCCTGATCTTTGTTCCGATTGCGATAAAAGCCAGTATGCACAAAAGAAAGAGTATGATCTGGACCGGAAAAATCGCATGATTGTACTTTTCAAAAACTGAGAAAAACTGTTCGGTTGTAATCGGGGTCTTCATTGCTATTGCCTGGTTAATGAATCAATCCAATAAAAATCTGTCTCGCTTACATTCACTTCCGTGGTATTCATTGTTTGAAATTAAGTTGTTAATGGAGTTACACGGCACAAAGGTGAGTCCATTCAATCCGGAAAGCATTACACAAATCCGGGAATAAGTTACATCATTCACACATTTCCCGGGATGTTGTAACTTATCGGCTTAAGTGTATGGCTTCAAACCAGGGCGCACCATTGGAAGTCATTGATTCAGATGAACAAACACAAAGTATATAGTTATTGTCGCTGGTACAATCGCGGGTAATCAAATAAATAAACCGGGTGCAATAAACTGATCCTGGAATTCAATACCTTCGCTTGTGGGAAAACTTTTGTATACTGCATCTGGTCAGGAATGCGAAAGCAATCGTGTGTAGATGTAATTATACTGAGTGTTTGAGTTTGATTTGATTTGCAAACTCAAACAGCCGAAGAATAACGACCAGGTGTAAGCGACAAGAAACGGGAAAAACAGGACGAAGAAAACGGATATTTGATATGAACCTAATTTGTATATCATGAAACGCTTCGCATTTTTATTATTGGTCATGATGATGGCCATTGTATTCAATGGTTGTAAAAAGGAAGATGATCCGGTACCGGCCGAACGAAAACAATATGCCTGGGTTGCAGGCATGGTCGACAGCACTGGCTACGGCCTGATCCTATTCTCTGCCGATGGCGGCGAAACCTGGGTGAGGCAGGGAAATGGCGCGCCGTCGTTGCTGGGGGTCAATGTCATCGACATCTGGGCGGTGGACGAAAAAACCGTTTGGGCCGTCGGCACCGGGAATGTTATTCTGAAAACCCTGGATGGCGGCAATACCTGGATGCAGGTCCAGGCTCCTGTAAATGATCCGAATACGGAGCTGATGTCTGTTTGCATCGTCAACCGCACCGGTATTTGGATCAGTGGTTCCGGCGGCAGCGTTTATAGCTCGTCCGATAACGGGAATACCTGGACCATGTTCGACACAGCCTTCTTTCACAGCGGGGGCATGCAGGGTATATGGACAATCACATCTCAGAAAGTGTATGTTGTGGGAGGCATCGGCAATGGAAATGAAAGAGGATTTATCGGCCGTACCTCAGATGGTGGATCTACCTGGGATTCGGTTTTCCCTTCCGGCGATTTTAACCGGCATGAGTGGATTGGCGTTACTGCTTCCGGAAACACGATTGTGGTGTATGGCGGAAAGTCATACTACATGGTCAGTACCGATGGAGGAACAACCTGGAAAAATGATTCAACGGAAGCAGCCGGAGGGGGAGGCGGGGCCGATATCAACCACCTGATCATGCTCAACCCGGCAACATGGTGGGGAGCGTTGGATATGGGGCATATCTATCTGACCAATGATGGGGGATCTTCATGGATTCCACAGGAAACAGGCCAGGGAGGCGCGTTCCTGGTTGGCATCGACGCCTTTAACAGCCAGCTTGCATTATCTGTCGGAACCATGGCCGGATGGCCGCCGCACGGAACGATCCTGAAAACCCTGAACGGCGGAACAACCTGGGCAGTCAAACAGAGCTACACTGCTAATCTGAACAAAGTAACTTTCATCAAACAGTAAGCTGGATGTTTCATCCCTTCCGGTACGGTTGATACACACCAGGGATAAGGGCTGCATCGATCCGCGATGGCAATGCACTCACTCAAACCTCTCATGCCCCTCTCGACCTGCACAAGGAAGGAAAATGCTGACTACCAGGGATGTGTCCTTACTGTAAGCCGACGGCAAACTGGATTGTGACTATTTTTGGAGAAGCCAGCAAACGGTAAAAGATTGCATAACCGGTTCAACATTTCTAATCTCTTTCGGGGTTAGTTCCCCGCCGCTTGCTGCGAATAAAAGTAATTCCCGATGATACCTCGTAGCTTGCTGCGAGGTCATTCATTGTTGCCGATATAGTTCCATTGCCCATTAATCAATCAGGCATTTTGATTTTTGTGATTTTTTCTTCACCTTTGCTGGTTCCTTAAGGTTTGGTAAATGCCTTTTTCCTGGCTGAAAAAGCTTCGCACATTCTGGCTCAGTCCATGGTTCATTGCCATGCCAGTTACCTTTTTGTTGATTTTTCTTCTCCCTGATATTTTCAGAAAATATACATCAGAAATTGTTGAAAATCGTCCCAGTCATAAAAAGGACGGATTTGATTATTATGCCGATCTAAACGGCGATGGGAATAGCGAGCTCATTGTTTTATTCGACAATACAGAAGGAAAATTCTTGGCCAAAATGGTTTTATTCTCGATCATTTTTATTTTTCAGGTAAAATAATTCAGGATTCAAGATCCCTTGTTACCGGTGTATTCGATTCTTCGGGCCGCACAGGTATTTTTTTAATTTCCAGGTCGAATGATTCAATCCTTCTGCATGGGGTGGTCCCTGGTGGAAGCGACAAGGTTCTTTTCCACGATAAGTTCATTGGAATGATCTCGAAGAACAATGGAAAAGATGATTATGTCATTTCATCAATTCTGCTCTATGGCCTTGATCTCGATGGAAAAAAGGAGATTGTTTCAGGTGTCATGGCTGGCTTCCAGGTGCTGCCACGATTGTTGTTTACCTATAATCTACGGACCGGAGAATTGCTGCAAACACCACCTATGGCAAATTATCAGCAGGTAATCGACACGTCCGATATGAACAAGGATGCATACCCGGAGTTATTGGCAACTTCCTATTCTATTGATAACAATGAAGGCAAACAAAAGCTCCCGTATGATGATCACAGCGCCTGGCTTTCGGTGTATGACCGTAATCTGAAATTCCTGTTCCCCCCTGTTCAATTTCCAGGGAAATACATACAGCTATTGCCCTATGTCATAAAAGGATCCGGCACACCCCGGATAATCGCTTTGTACTCAACCAGGTTTCCCGGAACAGGACCTCCGAAATTAATGATTTTCGATGTTTTAGGAAAATTACTGAAGGAACGGATCCTGGATGATACGCTGAAGATGAGAAATTATGGATTCATCCGATCGAATGACCTGACGGGCCGGATATTTCTGGGCCGTGAAGGTGGGATTATCGAAGAGTTGGATTCAATGTTGAATGTGGTTGCCAGTAAAAGAATAGAAGGAGTTTACTATGCTTCCCCGGCTCAAATTGATATCGATGGCGATGGGAAACAGGAATTTATTTTCACAGGATCAAATGGTTCGTCCTGGGTGATAACTCAGGCAGATTTTTCCAATCCCATAACGATCGGAAACCCTTATGATATTGGGGGTTGTCATTTCAGAGTAATCAGGGAAGCCGGGAAGCGGGGTAAATTGTTCATGCAATGCGGGAATAGGTGTGTCATCTATTCCTATGAAAAGAACCCCTTATTCTACCTGAAATATCCGGCCTGTCTGATGATATATTTGCTGGTACTGGGTTTTATTATGGCCATCCGTTACCTTCAGCGACATGCCCTGCGCCAGCAATATGATGCCGAAAAGAAGATTGCCGAGATGCAACTGCTTTTATTAGGCAATCAACTGGATCCCCATTTTACCTTCAACGTCATCAATGCTATCAGCGCTTCTATCCTTCATGAAAAACCTGATATAGCAAACAGCAATCTGCTTTCTCTTTCCCGGCTCATGCGTTCAACTGTAATGCAATCAGATAAATTATCACGGACCATTGCCGAAGAACTTGATTTTCTGCAAAATTATATCAGCCTTATCCACCACAGAATGAATGGCAGTTTTCAATTCCGGATCGATCTTAGTGAGGATGTAAACCTTGAATGGCAGGTTCCGAAAATGATTACCCAGATTTTTGTTGAGAATGCCATCAAACACGGGCTAAAACCGCTTAATCAGGGCGGATTGCTCATCATCCGGATTAACCACAATGGCAACGAAATCCTCCTTGAGATTGAAGACAATGGCATTGGCCGGAAAATGTCTCAGATCAATGGTGAAAGAGGTACAGGAAAAGGGATGTCGAGGATAGATCAATTGATCGCCATAATCAATAAGTTCAACCAGAAAAAGATCAGATTATCCATCACCGACCTTGAAGATGAGCAAGGCCAACCCCGTGGCACACTGGTGCACCTTTCGATACCGGCAGGGATGAATTACAGGTTTTATGATAAGTGATCTGATTACTATTTGTTATCCTCAATGAAATTGCTACTTTTGCGTGACAAGAAGGTTTAATTTCCGGCCGATCATTCATCATCATGAAAGAGGATAAGATCACCGTAATGATTGTCGATGACGACATCAAGTCGCAGCAGGTGCTGGAATATCACCTGCGTTCAATTCCGGGAATCGAAATCCTGTCCATTGCATCAAGCGCTGATGAAGCCTACCGGTTCCTGCTTGAAACCGTTCCCGACCTCATTTTCCTTGATGTTGAGATGCCCGGTAAAACGGGATTTGATCTCCTTTATGAGATTCGGAAACTTGGTATCAAACCATGTATTATTTTTCAAACCGCCTTCGATAAGTATGCCATTGAGGCGATTAAACATGCTGCCTTCGATTATCTGCTGAAGCCCATTGACAAGGAGGAACTCCTTAAGGCGCTGGCCAGGGTCAGGAATTCCAGGCATCAGCACACCCTTGAAGAAAAAGTCGAAAGTCTTATTTCTAGAATTAAATCTGCCGAAAAAATCCGCTTCAACACCCGTGCCGGTTTCATCCTCATTGACCCGGGTGAGATTATCTACTGTAAGGCCGACTGGAGTTATACTGAAATCTGGTTCCTCAAAGAGAAAAAAGAGGTGGTGACAATGAATATCGGTAAATTGGAAAGTATTTTACCTTCTGAAAAATTCATCAGAATCAGCCGGTCGATAATTATTAATAAAGATCACGTTAATAGATTAAATTGTAAAACTCGTATCATTACCCTTTCAAAAACTAATGACAAGTATGAGTTTAAAATATCCCAAGAAAATTTAAAATCTCTGAAAGGATTGTTCTTGAGTTATCAAGATTAAAATAGAATGATGAAATTCAAAACCATCAAATATTTGCATTAGCAAAGTAGAAAATGACTAATTGATTTTCTCTTTGTTAAAATTTCATTGCCCTTCCTTAAATAATTTTGGCGCCTCCTATAATATCATAATGTATGGCGCTTTGTTTTATTATAATAGGATTAACTTTCATGAAAATATTTGAATCGAAACTGAATCATTCAGTCAGTTTGAAAAAACATTTGCTAACTTTTTTCGCTGAATCGACACGCTCAGCTATAGTGCACAAGGTTCAGAAAACCTCTAAATAGACATATTTTAGTATATAACTTAACCCTCTAACTTGAATCATATGAAAACACAATGTGCATCAAATCACTGCAACGCAATTATTGTCTTTATCTGGCTAGTGGCCAGCGTCTATCATGAAGCTAAATGTCAGAATAATTATGAAGCTATTATCTACTCCACTGATATAACATGGTATACAGGTTATGTTAAAAAAGTTGGACCGTTATACTATGATAATGATGGAGAAATTAAAGTTGGAACATCTACAGGTAGTAGTTTTAGAGGATATGCAAGATGGAACACATCCAGTATACCAGACAATGCCATTATTGATAATTTATATCTGCAGACTTACTGTAATGAAGCATCGAGTAGCTCTTCTCATTGTATGAAAATAAATGAATTAGCTAATGACCCATTGTATACTGGATTAGAGGTGCTCTATAATGATATCGGTAGTGGTATTTGTTATTATGAACCTTATGTTGGAATGCAATACTCAAATTATCTTAATCCATGGATTGAATTATGGTATTATGCTCGTGATGATTTGAAATTAAGATTAACTTCTGATTGGTGGGCTGTTGGATTTCAGGAAATTGGAGATAATGATGATAGAGGAATTTTTAGTGGTCATAATAGTACATTTAAACCAGCAATAAAAGTAAAATATCATCTTCCAATTCCACCTACAGCAACTACTCAGCCAGCCATTGAAATTTCTGGCACATCGGCCAAATTAGTAGGGTGGATCAATCCTAATGGGGAAACCACATCTTATTGGTTTGAATGGGGATTGACCACTGCTTATGGAAATTCAACCACTCATACTGTTATGGGGTCAGGATATGTTGGTCTTGAAAAAACCGCCGTAATCTCTAGCCTAATCCATTGTACTTATTACCATTATAGAGTAGTAGCACAAAATCAATATGGGACTTCTTACGGGAATGATCTTTCTTTTACAACAAGTGGAATAAATCCCTTGGCGACAACCACAGATGCAACAAATATTACTACTAATTCTGCAACTCTGAATGGAACAGTTACGGCTACTGGCATACCAACTGATTATAAATTTGTTTATGGATTGACTACAAACTATGGTAATTCAACACCTATTTACTCGACATCTCAACAGACCGAAATTCCAATAAGTATTCCTGTGACTAATCTACAACCTGGCACCCTTTACCATTTCAAAACTGTTGCGACAAATTCCTGTGGAACAGCTAATGGACAAGATAAAACCTTTACAACAACATGTTCACTTGGAGTAACACCGTCAAATCGGAATGTGACATGTGCTGCCGGGAATACAACTTTTACAATCACATCTTCAAGCGGTTGTAGTTGGACTGCTGTTAGCAATCAGACCTGGTGTACTATTACTCCTGGTTCGGGCAGTGGGAACGGGACATTAACAGCGAATTACAGCCAAAATAATACAGGTTCAACGCGGATAGCAAGCATAACTGTCACAGTTCCTGGAGTCACACCTATTGTTGTAACAGTTACGCAAGTGTCATGCTGTACATTATCCGTAACACCTTCAAATCGGGATGTGACATGTGCTGCCGGAAATACAACTTTCACAATCACATCTCCAACCGGATGCAATTGGACTGCTGTTAGCAATCAGACCTGGTGTACTATTACTCCTGGTACGGGCAGTGGGAACGGGACATTAACGGCGAATTACAGCCAAAATAATACAGGTTCAACGCGGATAGCAAGCATAACTGTCACAGTTCCTGGAGTCACACCTATTGTTGTAACAGTTACGCAAGTG
>Ga0247841_10009710_pt1 | contig 13367 bp, 6 predicted proteins | sample LaCruzMarch2015__2_FD_192410 | JGI IMG/M metagenome (GOLD analysis project Ga0247841, IMG submission 192410) | Freshwater microbial communities from meromictic Lake La Cruz, Castile-La Mancha, Spain - LaCruzMarch2015_18m | ecosystem: Environmental > Aquatic > Freshwater > Lake | place: Spain...
GCCTCGAATGCGTCTGCATCCAGCACCTGCGCCCAGAGGTAACTGTAATATCCGGCTGAATATCCGGAGCTGAAAATATGATTGTAATATGTAGTTCTGTAACGGGGAAGTATTTCCGGTATAAGCCCGATTTTATTCATCGCCGACGACTCAAAATCAAGGACAGAAAGTGTCATCGCAGATGTCTGCGTGTGATAAGCCATATCGAGATATGAAGCGGCTATATACTCCGTTGTTGCGAATCCCTGATTGAACTTCGAACTGTTTTCCATTTTCTTCACAAGCACATCCGGAATTATTTCACCCGTTTTATAATGCTTCGCATATAATGCAAGCACTTCCGGCTCGAATGCCCAGTTTTCCATTATTTGCGAAGGCAGTTCTACAAAATCCCTCGATACGCTCGTTCCCGAAATAGTCTTATAATTGCATTTTGAAAGAAGTCCGTGCAAAGCATGACCGAATTCGTGAAAGAATGTTTCGGCTTCGTCAGCCGTAAGCAGAGCGGGAGTCGTGCCCGTCGGACGCGAGAAATTACCGACAATTCCGATTATGGGATAACTGAACTTTCCGTTATAAACATACTGGTCGCGGTAGTTATTCATCCAAGCGCCTCCTCTTTTGCTTGCGCGCGGATGAAAATCCATGAAGAGTATTCCTATATAACTGCCGTCATTATTTTTCACTTCGTACGCCTGCGCTTCCTCGTGATATAGAGGAACGTCAGTCAGGCGAGTGAAGACTATACCGTAAAGCTTGTTCGAAAGCGCGAATATGCCGTTTTTAACATTTTCAAGCTCAAAGTACTGTCTAAGCTCTTCTTCATCAATGTCATACTTCTCTTTCCTTAGCTTTTCAGTATAATATCTCCAGTCCCAAGTCTGAAGTTTGAAATCTCCCTTTTCTTTATCAATCATCCACTGCAGGTCATAAGCTTCTCTGCCTGCTCTTTTCAGCGCTGGCGTCCATAGTTTATCGAGAAGTTTATACACATTCGCGGGATTCTTTGCCATACTTTCCGTGAGGACAAAATCAGCATGTGATTTATATCCCAGCAGGTTAGCCTTCTCAATACGAAGGTTGATAATTTCGACAATAATTTTTTTATTATCGTTTTCATTTTCGTTATTGCCGCGGTTGCTGTATGCCTTCAGTATCTTTTCGCGCAAATCCCGTTTAGCGGAATACTGCAGAAACGGCATTACACTCGAATTGCTGAGCGTAAAGACCCACTTTCCTTCAAGTCCCGCTTTCTTAGCAGTTTCGGCAGCTCCATCTATCAGTCCCTGAGGAAGTCCTGCAAGGTCGTCTTTGTTTTCGATTATAAGTTTATAGCCGTTGGTTTCGGCGAGAAGGTTTTCGCCGAATTTCAGGCTCAGCAGTGAAAGCTTTTCATTTATTTCACGGAAACGCGCCTGCTTTTCTTTATCAAGACCCGCTCCGCCGCGTATAAACTGCTTGAAATATTCTTCAAGAAGCATTTTCTGCTCTGTCGTCAGGCTCAGATTATCTTTCGAATCATAAACGGTTTTCACACGCGCAAAAAGTTTTTCGTTCATCATAATGTCATCTTTATGACTCGACAACAGCGGTGATACTTCTTTTGCGATTCCCTGAATTTCTTTATTAGTATTTGCTGATAAGAGATTATAAAAAACACCGGATACTTCCGAAAGCAGATAATCGCTGAATTCGAGCGTTTCTATTGTATTTTCAAACGTAGCCGGCTCCGTATTATCGGCAATTTTTTTCACGGCATCCGACTGCTGTTTCATGCCTTCTTTGAATGCCGGCATGAAATGTTCGCTTTTGATTTTATCAAAAGGAGGAATGTTATATTTTGTATCATAAGGTTTCAGGAGCGGATTATCCTGGGAATTCGTGATATTACAGATAAGACTTAACATTAAAACGAAAATTAAAGTTTTCATAAATTTTGGATTAAATTCTTACAAAATTAACGAATTTAATCGTTTTTATATACTGATATTTTTGTGAACCTTTGCGGCTCGGTGACTTATTGTAAAAGAAATATATATTGATATTCAAAAAGAATCTATCTATAATGTATAAATAACTTTTTCTAAAATTAAAGCTGCGAAACATGAAAAAATTGAACTTTTTAAAAAAATTGTTAATGAAAGGTATAATCCCTGTCGTTTTATTGTCAGTTATTATTCCTTTAGCCCTTGCACAGGTTGACGATCCTTCAAGGGACATCATGCCTGAAAATTTCAGGATCCCTACACCCCAGCTCTACAATCCCCTTGTGACGGTAACTCTGAATGATTATGACAATTTCAATATGGGTACGGACTACGCCGAAGGCCACGTATCAATGAATCCCTTGAATCCCCTGCAGGTTTTTAATGCGTTTAATACAAACGGCACGCATTATACACTCGACGGTGGTCTTAACTGGTTCGTTAATAATCCCGCTTTCCCGAATGCCGCAGGCGACCCCGTTACGGCTTATGATAGTCTGGGGAATCTTTATTATGAAACAATGAAAAGCCCCGTTACTGCCTGCTGGATTGCAAAATCAACTAACAACGGAGTTAACTGGCTTTTCACAAATGCTTCGGCTATGTCGGGTAACGATAAAAACTGGCTTTGCGCCGACCAGACATCCGGTCCCTATGCAAATTATGTTTATACAATCATGACAGGCGGCGGCGGAGCAAGCCTGTGGAGAAGCACAAATCAGGGTGTGAGTTATTCTGCTGTTCAGGTTCTCACTCCACATGGTTTACCGGGCGCTATGGTATGCGTCGGCGCTAACGGACTCATTTCCGGCGGCTGTGTTTACGCCGTTACTCACAGCGGCTCAAATGCCGCAGGCACATATAATTTCTTCCGCTCAACTAACGGCGGTGCGAACTTTGTAAGCATGTCTTCTCTTTCAGTATCAAATGTAATAGGAAATGAAGTCGGCGGACGCTCAACCGTTCAGGCAATGCGTACAAGACCTTATCCGATGATTGCCGCGGATAATAGCTGGGGACCATACAGAGGAAGATTATACCTTGTCTATGCATCAAATGACCCTGTGGGTTCAGGTAATAAATCCGATATATGGATAAAGTATTCTACCAATCAGGGCGCAAACTGGTCAACTACTATGAGAGTGAATGATGATTTTAATCCACAACTGCATAATTCTTTCCATCCTGCTATATGGTGCGATAAGGAAACCGGAAGACTTAGCGTAATGTTCTATGACTCGAGGCTGTGTCCGACAAATGACAGTATGGATGTTTTTGCAACATACTCAACAGACGGAGGTCAGACATTCGTCCCGAATCAAAGAATAACAAATAAAACTTTCAGAATTACCGTCGGGAGCAATTCCCCGCCTTCATATCAGGGTGATTATAACTCAATAACTTCCAACAGTAAAACGAGTATGGTTCTCTGGGCTGACTTCAGAAACAATAGTTACGGAAGTTACTCTGCGTATTTTCCGGATTTTGCGTTGAGGCTGAATCCACTGCAGGACAGCATAAACAGTACAAACGGAAGCGTGTATATCAAGGCAGTTGTTCCTGCCGTGAAATTATACACAGATGAAGTTGCGATATCTACGGCGATTACCCCTGCTCCGGGCACCGGGTCATTCAATATTACGTATCCGGGTGCTAATAAACTGTATTTTTTCCCTGATTCTTTGTTTATGAAGGTAACGGCAACGAATGTTACTCCCGGCACATATACTTTAACCGTAACCGCAAAAGGTCCTAACGGAACCCCTGTTCATACAAGGACGGCGATATTAGTTGCGGCATCAACTATAACGGGCATTGCGGGAAATGAAGAACCAGTAACGTATTCACTGTCTCAGAATTATCCGAATCCGTTTAATCCGGTTACAAGGATAAATTATTCCGTAGCGAAACAATCCGATGTTACAATCACAGTTTTTGATGTCGTCGGAAAGGAAATTACACGTTATTCACAACCCAAACAGACAGCAGGAAATCATTTTATAATGTTCAACGCCGCTAATCTCTCGACCGGAGTGTATTATTACAAAATTCAGGCAGGAGATTTTACGGAAGTTAAGAAAATGATGCTCATAAAATAAAATCTCTCAATATTTACATACTTTTAAAAAGGCAGGTTTTCACCTGCCTTTTTTTATGTTCGATACTATACGCAGATATTATGTTATAGTACGGGTATAATTAATTTTTTCATATTGATAATAAACTTGCTTGCTAATTAAATATTTTCTTAATAGATTCCCGTAAGTGGTTTTTTGATTGTTTAAATAAAAAATCTAAAATAATTGTAACTACACAGCGTTATCAATAATCGCCACAGATTCACAGATTTAGCTTTTGAAACATTTAAAAAGTCGTAAGATTCGAAGAACTTTTTTGAGGTATGAATGGTAATTCATCATATTTTGGGCGAAAATCATTAATTATAAAAGAATCCTTTTATAATCTGTGAATCTGTGGCGATTTAATCTTATGGCTAAGTAGTTACAAATAATTTAATATTGGAGGAAATTATGAAAATTCGATTTTCTTTTCCCGGTACAGCACTGATTTTTCTTGTTTTTTTTATTCTCGTTTCTTGCGCTTCCGCTCAAAATATTATATCCGGTAATAACGAGAATACTGTTTCATTAATATCTTACGAAAACGAAGACCCTAATGTTAATGATGATAAAGCAGACCCCACCGGACAATCAATTGATAACGGATTATACATTTACCGTCCGAATTATATTCTCGGATTTTCTCCTTTCACGAAAGGATTCTGGAAACTCAGCAGATTCGGATATTATAGCTGGGTTTACAATTTATATGATTATACTCTGAATAACTATTATGACTATTATAACCGCAGTTTGTACGGCGGATGGCTTTACGGCAAAATGAATATATACACGTTTAACGGATGGAATAACAATCAGACACAGTTTTATTCCGCAGGATATTTTTCGGGACTGTACGGCATGAACGGTCATATTATTTATAAACCGTTAGTTGCCTTAAAAAATACGAATGTTAATGTTCCGTTAACTACAGCCAATAATTTTTTCTTTACACGCCTTTTTAAAAGAAATAAAATAACCGCTAAATATTCTGACAGCTTTGACGATAAACTTGAAAAGAAGCCCAAACCCGTAAATATTTCGGAAAATAATTCCGTTCCGGTTTTAAGAACGGACGACGGCTCACTGCGCGAAGCGAAAAAAATCAATTATTATTATAAAACCAAGTACGACGATTATTACAATAGTCTTAACAGGAACTTTTCGAACGGCAATAATAACCAGAACATATATTCAGGTTTAAACAGCGCCGTCAACAGCACTGTCAACAACGCCGCCATAAAGAACAATGCAGGTAAAGGGAGTTACTCCCGCAGTAATCCCTCCGGCAGTTCCATAACCGGAAGCACAACCGGCAGTACAGTCACAAATAATCAGGGATCAAAATCCAATAGCAGTTCTGATAACTCAAGCGGTAAACAGGCGAATACGGGCAATACAAAAAAATAGTGATTGCGTAACGATCGTTTTACAGCAATGACTATTCCATAAGCTCGATTTATCAGGAGTTCTGTGCATATTTTTTGTCGTTATTCCTATAAAATTCCATAAAAATGGTGTTTCAACTTTTACTTCATTTCAAAGTCTATAAACTACACTTATACTACTGAGAACTACTATCCTTTCACTTGCCTGAGTAGTCAATTCGAACTATATACATGTTAATACAATGTATTATTTATTCTCGAAAAATGGTATAGTATTTGCAATGTTTATTTATATGAAAAAACTAAATTAATTAAACATTATGAAAACGAAGATTTTTACTGCTCTATTAGTAGTTTTATCTTTTTACCTGAGCGCTAATGCTCAGGTATCATTTACGGAAAATTTCGATTATACGGCGGGAGATCTTTTAACCGCTCACGGGTGGACAGGTTTCAGCTCTACTGATTATTTATTAAAGGTGACTTCACCCGGGCTGACTTACGCAGGATATCCCTTATCCGGAATTGGTAATGCGGCAAAATTAACAGCCACCGGACAGGATGCGTATAAAAATTGTTCGGAAATTTACTCGAGCGGAACAGTTTATATGGCGTTTCTTGTAAACGTTGAATTAGCAAAAACAAAAGGTGATTACTTCTTAGCTCTTTTGCCTCAGACATCAACATCTTTATTTACTCCGAGGGTTTTCGTCCGGAAATCGGCACAGAATATTGCATTTGGAATAAGTAAAGGCGCCGAGGATGAAACTTATGGTACTTTGGATTTTGTGTATGGAACTACATATTTACTTGTTCTTAAATATGAGTTTCTTTCTGGAAGCAAAAACGATAAAGTAAGTTTGTTTGTTTTCAATTCTCCAAATATGCCGCTTACAGAGCCTGCAACGAGATACATCGGACCTATTACCGCTTCAACTGATGACGCAAGCAGTATCGGAAGAATCGCATTAAGACAGGGAGATCAAGCTACATCGCCGGATCTGTTTGTAGACGGAATCGGAGCCGGAAAGAATTGGTCAAATGTTATTTTTCAGGCACCTCCGCCTGTCCCGCCTGCTCCGGTTTTGTCAAGTCCGGTTAACGGAGCCGTGTCACAGCCAATTGATAATTTATCATTGATATGGAACGCATCGCAAAATGCCGTGAATTATCATTTGCAGGTTTCACTGAATTCTTCCTTCAGCAATTTTGTAATTGAGGATGCTTCATTGACTAATACTTCGAAAATAATATCCGGCTTGTCTTATTCAACTACATATTACTGGCGTGTAAAAGCAATTAATTCAGGCGGTGCAAGTCCGTTCAGCTCCGTATGGAGTTTTACTACGGTTCAGTATGTGCCTTCTGCTCCGCTTGCTCCGGTTTTGTCAAGTCCGAATAACGGAGCCGTATCACAGCCAATTGAAAATTTATCGTTGATTTGGAACGAATCGCAAAATGCCGCGAATTATCATTTGCAGGTTTCACTGAATCCTTCCTTCAGCAGTTTTGTAATTGAGGATGCTTCATTGACTAATACTCTGAAAATCATATCCGGGTTGTCTTATTCAACTACCTATTACTGGCGTGTAAAAGCAAAAAATTCAGGCGGAGAGAGTCCGTTCAGCTCAGTATGGAGTTTTACAACAACAGACGCTCCTCCTAATCAATGGGTTCAATATAATACAGGTGTGCCGTATTCTTTATTCGGTGTTGATTTTGCAAGTTATGACGCAAATCTCGGAGTGGCAGTGGGGCAGGGCGGTACCGTCATCAGAACAACAAATGGCGGCGTCAACTGGATACCTGTTTATTCAAGTATTAATATATGGCTGAACGATGTTAAATTTGATCCGAATGCCGCAGGAACTGTCTGGGCGGCTGGTATGGGCGGTGTTATACTTAAATCAATAGACGGCGGAATAAACTGGTCGGTCGCCAGAGCTTACGATACTCCTGACCACACTATAAGAGGTATCGGTATTCCCGATAATTACCATAATTATGTCGCATTCATCGGATATGCAGGTACATTCTTCGAAACTACCAATGCAGGAAATTCTTTTGTCCAGAGAACTGATATTCCGTTTACTATGCATTCTATAGCTTTCTCTCCTGACTTTTCTGTCAACGGCAAAGGTATTATCAGCGGTACCGACGGAAAAGCCTGGAATACTACAAACTTCGGAACAAACTGGGTTGCAAGAAATACAAACCGATATGACTATTTGAACGATGTTGTTTATCTGGATGCCGTCACTGCTGTTATCTGCGGAAATAACGGGACAATATTAAAATCAAATAATTCGGGAACAAACTGGACGGTTATCACTCAGACTCTGACTACACAACATTTCAGGTCTGTAGATGCATTCGCTGCAAAAGTGACGATTTGCGGTGATAACGGAACTATATTGACTTCTAATGACGGCGGAATAACTTTTGTAAATCAACTCAGCGGCGAAACAAGACACTTATACGGTGTTTCTCTAAAATCATCTCTCGAAGGTACTACTGTCGGCGAAATCGGCGGTTCCGTCTCTGGTATGATGTACTTCACTATGAGAAATGGTTTTACTGCTGTAACGGGACAGGGAACAGAATTACCGGATAAGTTTGAACTTAAACAAAATTACCCGAATCCGTTCAATCCGAGTACAACGATTATGTTTGACGTATTAAAACAGTCAAAGGTATCACTGCGCATATATAATGTTCTCGGAAAAGAAGTCGCTGTTCTGGTTGACCGGGAGATGTCAGCGGCTTCAGGATACAAAGTAAAATTTGATGCTTCGGCATTGCCTTCGGGAGTTTATTTTTACAGACTTCAGGCGGGAGACTTTGTTGATACTAAACGTATGCTCTTAATCAAATAAATTTTCACGCTAAACGATATCAGAACCTGCGATGGTTAATTCCCGTCGCAGGTTTTTTTTTAGACTTTATCAATTGTTAATTTTTACGCCGGAAAATGCTTACACAATTCGCTAATCTGTTTGCGGGATAATCCCTCCGCATTATATCCCGCCGACCTGCACATAAAAAATATTTTCACTGATTTCGTCAGAGTATCAATGATATCGAAAACAGTTGAAAAGTTTTCTCCGATGGCAATGCATCCGTGTTTTTCCCATATAACTACTTTGTGTTTTTCAAAAGCTTTTATCGTCAGACCGGCAATTTTATCGCTTCCGGGCAAAGTATAAGGCACAAGTCCGATTCCGCCGGGCAGGACAATTCTATTCTCAGGATGCATGCCCCAGATGATGTTATTAATTATTTTTTCACTCTTTAATCCCTTTATCTGAGATAATGCAATTAGTTCGGTCGGATGAGTATGGAGAATAATTTTCTCTTTAAGATTATTTTCCTTAATATAATTGTGTATTGCGAGATGCGCAGGTAATTCGGAAGTAGGTTTAATATCCGGTAACAATACCGGAACAGATTTTCCGGATTTTCCCTGATAATCTGAAAACTTTATTACTCTGTAACTTAAACCGTTGTTCAGTATATTTACAATCAGTGATAGATTAGCAGTGTCTTTTGAAAGGTCCCTCATTCTGACACCGGCGCCTGTTACCCATATATATGCTCCCTTCAGGGAATTCAGTTTTTTATTTAATTTGAATACCGGAAGTGATTTAACATCTAAGCGGTCACTGTCAATGATTTCCGATATGTTAAATGAAATGTTGCCCGCATTACCCTCAGCCCAGCCCCTTTGCCACAAATAACCGGATATTTCTGAAATATCCTGCAGATAATTATTTAAATCCATAGAGTTACAATATTTTTAATTAATATCAGCAATAAAATTTTTACATTAAAGTTAAATTTGCCGATTTTTATTGTAAAATTCTATTCTGTTCGGATTAAAATTCGAGAGAAAAACATACAACTTACCGGGTCTTTGTTTTTGCAAATTAATAATGAATGGCAATAAACTTTAGGATTCAATGTTAGAATAATTTAAGGTAATTTTATAAATTACTGTATAAGAAACATAAGAGTAATATAAAAACATACGAAGTGATAATTCTCAGAAACATAATCGTTGCTGTATTTCTGTTAACAGCTGTTAGTATTGCGCAATCTCAAAATACGGCTAAACAGGTCCGGGGAACATTTATAAACTTTGTATATCAGGACGAGCGCAATAAATACATGAACCCTGAAGGAGTTGATGCCACATCGCCTAAACTCTGGCGGCTGAAAGTAAAAGAGCTCTCGGAAATGGGAGTGGAATATATTATTCTTCTGTACGTAGCAATTGAAGGTAAATCTTTCTATCCTTCCGACTTCCTGTTACCGGCTTACCCTTTATACAGGGAAAGCCCTGTTGAGGCAATCATGAATGCCGCAGACGAGAATAATATGAAGGTATTCATGAGTACAGGCTGGGCAAAAAACCAGGACGACAATCCGGGATTGCCGCAGACACGGGCAATTCAGAAAAAAATAATGCACGAAACCGCCCAATTATATTCAAAACATAAATCATTTTATGGCTGGTATTTACCATGCGAAGGCGTTGTCGGTCCGTTCCTATCGCAATATGCAGTTGATGCGGCAAACGAATTAACAACCGAAGCGAAAACCCTTACGCCGGATGCAAAGGTTCTGATTTCTCCTTACGGCTTACGCCTTGCAAAATTTGATGACGGTGTATTTGCCGAACAAATTGCGAAATTAAGAGTGGATATAATTGCATATCAGGATGAAATAGGATGTGTTACTGAACCTGCGCCAATGTCTCACATGAAAGAGAATTTTTCGCATCTGAGGGAAGTACACAATAAAACAGGTATTTCATTCTGGGCTAACTGTGAATCCTTTACGTGGGAAAAAGGATTAAATGTCCGTCCTTCGGCTTTAATCCCTGCACCCTTTCCGCGTTATTTATCTCAAATTACAGGGGTTTCAAAAGCCGGAGTTGACGAAATAATCAGTTTTGCACTATGCGGAATATTTGACAAACCAGACTCTGAAATTCCGATAGGTCATCCGTTATATGCAGGTAAAGCATACCATGACTATATGGACTGGAAAAACGGATTTGGGAGATGGAAGTTATTAGAAGCATCCTTTTTTGGAGACTTAAAGCATGATGCAATATACAAATCAGCGTCTTTTGCTTATCAGCCGGCGTCTGCTTATTCCGGCGGAAACCTGACTGACGGTAAACTCGGAGCAGAAAATTATACTGATAAAAAATGGCTGGGTTTTGAAAAAAAGGATTTTATTGCAACTGTTGACCTTGGCAGGAAGCAGGCTATTAAAAATATAGCAGTACGTTTTCTGGCATACAGATTAGTGGATATTTATCTGCCAAAAAGTGTTGAGTTTTCTGTTTCGGATAACGGGATAAATTTTACGACTGTAAATACCGTTCAAATGGACCAATACCTGCATGACAAGTATGATTGCTGGATAGATATGGCAGTAACCGATAACTTAAACGAAAATGCAAGATTCATAAGAATAAATGCCGTAAATGATATAGGGCACTGGATTTTCACAGATGAGGTTTTAGTTAATCCTGAATATTGATGACAAAAAGAGGATAAACCATAACCTGCTATCCTCTTTTTGTTTAAAAAAGTTACTCAAGCTGACCGTTTATTTGTTTGTACTGACCCGGGTTTAAGCTTTGCCCGGCACTCATTCATACTTCACATTATTCAAAAAACAAGATTTATCAGCGGAATGGATATCAGTGCAAGTATTATGTGCGAATACGAGATTACCGATGCTGTGTCCGGCGCACAGTCGTACCTTACTGCGAAAACCGGACCGAGAATTGCTGCAGGCATTGAACTTATGAAGATTAAAATTTTTCTGTGAATATCGCTGACACCAAAAAGAGATGCCTGAACAGATGTGATAAACGGCTGGAATCCCATTTCAAGTACAGCAGAAAATAATATTAAAAGTATTACGCCTTTGAACGATTTTGGTTTTAAGTATATTCCCAGAACAACGCAGGACAGAAGCCCAATGCCGTTTCCGAGAGTCTGAGCAAGGGATTTCATGGTATTCATTACATGGACACCCGGATCAATTTTGAAAACAGAAAAGATAAGACCTAAAATTAAAGCAAAGAATACGGGCGATTTGAGGTATGGCAATAATATCTGAAAAAACTTTACCTCCCCTTTTCTTTCATTTCCGAACCACATAGCAACGAGCGGACAAAAGATGAAGAGCGGCAAGCCGACTCCGATTTCGCTTATCAAAACAGCATCAATCATTGCCTCGGGATTGTTGGGAAAAACCATTTGAATTAACGGATAACCTAACAGAGCAGAAGAACCAAAACTTGAGGCTATCATGAATGCTCCGATTTTACCGCGGTCAGAGGTTAATATCCTTGCAATTAAGTAAGATATAAATATTGTAATAATACCGGATAACAGCATTATTAAAATTAATATAAACTGACCCGAAGATATCCGGTGTGTTGCAAGCTGCATGAATATCATCGCCGGTAAAACGATTTCAACAAGTAATTTAGAAAAACTTTTCCCTTCAGCCTCAACGAAAAAATTTTTTGTTTTGAGGTAATAAATAATACTTACTAAAATAGCAAACGATATGACACATTCAAACATTTGTAATTGTACATCCATAATTTTTGGTTAATTTTAATAAACAAATATGTTGTGTTGATAATATTTTTGGTCTTCTCCGAACCGAGCGACTGAAAAGACACAAAATACTGTAATTATATTTCAGGTATCATATAAGATAATACTTTTAATCTTCAGATATTCCTTATCCTGTAAACCATAAGCTCTTCGTCAAATTACTCTAATTTTATTAATAAAAGCAAGTCTCTATTATATATAAATATCATTTTCGAAAATTATTTGTGTAATTTTGTCACTCATTTTTAATTATCAGATTAATTACATTCTAATTTATATATAGAATGAGGATTTTTATAATCTATACATACAATAGAAATGGAATCAATAAAAGAGATATATAAAATTGGATATGGTCCCTCCAGCAGTCACACAATGGGTCCGCGCAAAGCCGCTGAACAATTTAAAGAAAAGACGTTGGATGCAGTTTCATACCGCGTTACGCTTTACGGCAGTCTGGCGGCAACAGGTAAAGGACACTTAACCGATAAGGCAATCACAGAGGCATTAGAACCAACGAAGGTGGAAATAGTCTGGGAGCCAACAAAGTATCTGACATTCCATCCGAATGCAATGAAGTTTGAGGCGCTTGATACTAAAGGAAAAACTTTTCAGGAAAGAACAGTTTACAGTGTCGGCGGTGGAAAAATTACAGACGGAAGTTTAGAAAATGAAGCAAAGAAGATTTACGATTTAACTTTAATGTCTGACATTCTCGACTGGACGAAAAGAACGGGGCATTCATACTGGGAATACGTTGAAATGATTGAAGGATCCGAGATATTTGACTACGTGGAAAAAGTCTGGGATACAATGCAGAAAGTTATTGTACGGGGATTAGAAGCAGAAGGGGTTTTACCGGGAGGTTTACATTTAGCAAGAAAGGCGGCAAGTTATTACATTAAGTCAAAAAGCTTCAGTGGTTCATTAAAGAAAAAGACACTCACATTTTCTTATGCGCTTGCTGTTTCGGAAGAAAATGCCGCAGGCGGTGAAGTTGTTACTGCGCCAACCTGCGGTTCGGCGGGAGTTGTGCCCGCAGTACTTTACAGGTTAAAAGAAAGTTTAGATTTTTCGGATAAGAAAATTACGAGAGCTTTAATGACTGCCGGACTTTTCGGAAATATTGTAAAGGAAAATGCATCTATATCGGGAGCGGAAGTAGGATGTCAGGGTGAAGTCGGAACTGCCTGTGCAATGGCGGCGGCGGCGGCGGCACAGTTA
>Ga0247841_10009714_pt1 | contig 13365 bp, 9 predicted proteins | sample LaCruzMarch2015__2_FD_192410 | JGI IMG/M metagenome (GOLD analysis project Ga0247841, IMG submission 192410) | Freshwater microbial communities from meromictic Lake La Cruz, Castile-La Mancha, Spain - LaCruzMarch2015_18m | ecosystem: Environmental > Aquatic > Freshwater > Lake | place: Spain...
CGGTACCGATGATGTGGCCTTTGCCAACTTCACCAGGAACGAAGGAACGCATACCACTTACGAAAGCAATCACCTCGACGAGCAGAGGGTGCAAATTCACCCCATCGGTGCCGAGCACGCAGTGTTGAGCAAATGCCCACATGGGCAGCTGCCCCGTCGCTTCCAAGTGGCGGTAGTAGACCACCGCATCCTGCGGATCGTAGATCGGCTGGATGATGCCCGCATCGACGGGCGACCCGTTGTTGGGATCAAAGCATGTGGCCTGAAACAGGCACTTCTGCTCATCCACCAGCGCGAGGACCGCGGCCTTGCGTGCCCGCAGGTCAAACAAGTCGCCGTTCTGATCGCGGAAGTACGTACCGAAGCTGATGTGCACGAACGGGTGACCGTCCTTGGAACATCGAACTCCGGCATAGTGCCCCGTGATAAATCCGTTAAGCAACCGAGCGGCGCAACGCAGAACGACGTCATCAGTACCCCTCACGGGCAGGCGTCCTTTGTCACGGAAATCCTGCTGCAAATCGGTCAGGAAAGCCATGCTGGCCCCCTTTGTGATCAATTCGTGTGCGGGCTTCAACCCGTGCTTCCTGCCGAAAGCCCGGCCCTCGAGCATGGCGCCTTCGATGTCCGGCGCGTAGTCTCGATAGGCCTTGTCGGGATTCCAGAAGGCCGGTGTGTGAAGCAGCGACATGTGGTTGGTAGTCATGGAATTGGTACTCCAGAAAAAGGTGGTGGAAAAACAAGACAGAGAAACGATGAACTCACACTAACTTCCTAACGACTCCTTTCTACTAACGTGATTTCTTCGAGAGACCGAGAACGGCATTGCGTCTCGCAACGCCAATTCGTCGGTTAAACTTGAACAAACGATCATCCGCCGTAATTACGCCTTGCGTGTCTTTTAGCAATTCGTAACTTGGCGGAACAAATGCTTGTTTCACGACGCCGTCTGGCGTGACGTGAAGAACACTTGCTTCTTGATACAACTTTCCGGAAATGTTCGACCAGTAGTCGAACCCTTCATCACCAGCCTTGAGGATATGGTCTTCCAAGACCTTGCCATCAAGTCCAATGATCGAATACCGCGCGAACTGGCGTCCCTGATATTGAGTCAGACGAACCAGCAGTACGGATTTCGCATTGAAGTAAACCGAAAAATCATCTAACCGTTCATGGGCGCGTAGCGAGTTCAACGGTACCACATGGTAATCGAAGTGCTCGCCCGCGCCATCTCCCCGAATTACAAACCACTGCATTTCACGAAGTGCTCGGTCGTATCCAAAAATCACTTCACGGGTTGCGTCTCCTCCTCGATCAACTGTGAACCAGGTCTGTGTTTGGTGAACCTGTGTCACTGGATCTTCGGAGAAAACCTTCCCTCCAAAAAGCAGCTTTCCGCACATCAGGGTGTTCCCCGCGGTGCGGTAAAGAAAACGCGCCGACGTGTCAAAAACAGCAGACTCATTCTCCAACGGATTGGTCGTCACGAACTGCAACTTTCTGAGAGAATTTCCCTCAATAAGATACAGCTCGATTGGAATAGGAGAAGGCGCAATCGGATCAGGACACACTGCCAAGCAAGACCCGAAGAATCGGTATCTTGCTCCCAACTTATCCACGAGACCAGTGTCGATCATCTTGACCTGTTTATTCTCGTTGATCGTTACGATTTGCACTTTGCCCTTGACCCGACAGGCCAAGTACAAAATGTTATCGATCACCTGAGCAAACAAAAGTGCCTCGGGCACCAAGTAAAGCTCTTCGATCAACAAGGAAATCAGGATCTTGAGATCCACAAGAGTCTTCTCGTGACATTGGGGACAATTCAATCGCGACGAGTGATGCTGGGCACCACACTTTGGGCAATCCACAAGCGAACTTGAGAACTCCCGTAGCATTCTTGGATCCAGCGGCTCGTCGGATTTACGTTTCAGCCGATCCGTAATCGCTTGAAGCAACTCATCACTGAGAAGTTCCGGCGAAGGCAGATAAGACGGATAAGTAACCGACTTGTCGAAAATCGTAAATCCTCCCGTCGCTCGGTCCTGCAAGCTACGCGCCGTCTTGTGCAATCCCATCTTAAACGGGTGAGCACCAGGCAACACAGCTATTGTGAACTCTACAGCGTAAGCGAAGCAGTCATGCTTCGGAAGCGGCTTCACGTAATTTCCGCCGGCGGTTAGATTGGGATACAAATCTGGATGACAAAACATTTCTGTCGTTGCCAAACAGGAGTAACCCGGATAACTCCAACTGTCCGTATCCACCCAAGCTCGTTCGAAAACGTTCGGAGTCAACCTGAAAAGGTTACTACCCCAATTAACGTCACCGACTGTAAGCTTGTGGTGATGCAACACACTCAAATCTTCGAAGATGAGTGCGTAAAACATGGCAATCTCCCGGAGGCCAACTGAGTTACTGGTCCGGAAAGCCGGCTCCAACAACTTCAACATTTTGGCATAACCGGGCGGCACGCGCCGCATGAGATAACCGATAACATTTCCGCTCTTATCACAAGCAAGAGTTTGCGGGACGACGAACTGTTGGGGCAACTGCAAGCCAAGTCGAGTAATCGCAGTAACTTTCTGCGCTCGATAGCGAGCAATTTTCCCTGCGTCTTTGTCGTCTGGATCCGGAGGATAAAACAACTTGACGCAGACGTTAAGCGGATCTTCAGAAAAAGGGAAAACTTCCCCTTCTGAGCCACCACCCAACTTCTTGTTGGGATCAGTTTCATACCTTCTGCCATTCACGTAGTACACGGGATAAATCTCCTTTTGGTTTCGTTAGACCGACGGTGCTGATGAAGGACTTCCCTCCACCACACCTTCGGTAGTTGTAACGCTTCCATCACTCGACGTGGTGTTTTCCAATGCGACAACAGTACAGTCGTCGAGCATCAGATGGCTCTGTGTTTGGAAAGTAACGTTAAGCAGAATCTGCAGCCCAAGTATGTGTCCCGGTAAGTGCGCGAAAACCTTCGGTGCAAAAGCGGGATCTTGCAAGAGCTGCTTTAATCCGTCGGTGCTAATCAGCAACCGGCGAATTTTTTGCACATCGTATACTTTGGTCGCGAATCCCTTACCGGGATTGTTGATTGAGTATGCTGGGTAGTCAGGCTTGTCGTCTTGATCGATGACTTCAGTGTCACTGTCGACCATGATGATGCCATCTCCCGCGGAAAACGTAACCAACTGTACTCCATCGGTAATGAAACCCAACAGGGTCGCAGAGAGATAGTCTGTGCGAAAACGCTCCGTCGAACCCCATCGATCTCGCCCACCGGTTAGGTACTGCTTTATTTCCGCGGGGTAACCCCACAGAATATTGCTGGGCATGACCTTATTTGCTAGGTCGCGAAGAAATTCTGTGCACATCTGAAACAACGCTCTCGGGATGTCCGGCAGCGCAACTGATGCGCAAATTAATTCCTGACAACGACCGAAAGCATAAACAGGAAGCAGACTCGCGCCGACTTCCGTTTTGCTAAATCCTGGCGTACCAGTACAGCCATCGGAAACAATGCCAATGTGGTACTGCTTCCCAAAAACAGGGATGGCAAACGACTCCAAAACAACTCCATCTTGGTTGTTGAAACCAAGCTGAATGTGTTTGGAACCATGCTTAGTCCCTTTTCGTACGAAGATCATCTTCTGTCTCCTTTTCTCTTTTTCTATTAACTATTTTTTCCGAGAATCAATTGTCAAAGGTACGTTCCCTGACTACTCTCGGAGCCATTGTTTGACCCTCAAAAGCAACTGCTATTGGTAACATATTTTTCGATTAAGTGTCAAGTGTCTTCACGTGAATCATCTTCTTATTAATTTGTCAAAGAAAAACTTAAAAAATACCCTCAAAAAGGTACAAAATAGCATCTACGTTTATTGTCTAAAACCACAAACTGTGTTAATCCTGATCGAGCACGAATTGCCCCTTCCAAACCACATACTCGGGAGATCTTCCGATGCAGAGAAAACCAAGCATTAAAACACGTATTGTCAACATTCCTGGGACCTACGATGTAAACATTCGACTCATACAACAGATCGTCGACCATCCATTCTTTCAATCCCTAAGACACCGCAGGCAGATGGGCACATGTTCCTGGGTTTTTCCTAGCGCCAATCACACACGCTTTGAACACTCACTCGGAACATATTCCATCACAAGAGAACGAACCGCACGATGGATGGATTGCGGAGCCATTACAGAGGAAGATGCTCACAACATCAACCTTTACGGACTTTTGCATGACATCGGTCACGGCCCCTACTCGCACGAATGTGAACCGCTGTGCTTGATGGATCACAATCAACACGGCTGTTGCTTACTCAACGCAATGCACAAAGAAATCGCGGCAGTGGGAGGCGATCTGAAATACATCAGTGACTTGTTTTTGCGCAAAAACAGCTTGGCGCAGGCAGTTTCCCACCCTCAGCTCGGTACGGATAAACTGGATTATTTGTGTCGCGACACACGCCACGCCAACGCCGCAATCGCCTTCCCTATGGGCAGCTTTATCCATTATGTTCACATGCTTGGTGATGACATGGCGATCGATGCCAAGATCTTGCCGGAGATGCAACTTCTGCAAAGCGCGTATCTGTACCAATACGGACGCGTCTACCTAACCAAGACTTGCCTAATTGTTCAACGTCTCTTGCAAAAGGCAATTCACGCCATGATGCAGCATGGCGACAAACCCGCAGTGCTTAATCCGGAAGATCTACAAACGATGGTGGATTCACAGCTGGACGCTTTGTTGTTCACCTCTACGAATCCGACAGTGCGAACTTTGCATGATCGTCTCATGCATAGGCGCCTGCCGAAGACAGCGATCTCCCTGCGTCCCACCGGCCTCGAAAGGCACGAAAGAAGAAGCGGGAAACCGATCGCAGTATTTGGCGTCCCGTGGGGAACTTTCGAATCGTTTGAAAGTCAGGTAAACAAACCCGCCAATCTGTCATTCCTTGAAAGGATCATTGCTGAGATTGCGGGGATCGATGACAAAGATGTGCTCGTTGTACCTGCCATCAGCCGTCGGCGATTTACGCCGGCCGACATCCTTGTTCAAGATTTTGGCAGAGTGATCGGCAAAATGAGCGAGATGTTTCCCGCGCATTATGCCAGTCTCGCCGAAAGAACCGACGCTTTTGTAGTAATCCGCATTTGTGTCCCTGAGGAACATCGCGAAAGAATCGCCTCGCCCGAAATGTCTCGAATCATACTAGAGAGTATGACTAGGGTCATTTCAAACCCGACGTAGTCGGGACGTTATCCGCCGCACCAGTACAGTGCGGCTTTTTCATTTTCTGTTTTTTTCTAACCACGTATCCAAAAGCAGGCGCGCCGCTTCTGCGTCAGGGTGAAGTGCTCCCTTCAATTTTGAAACAGTTGCACTCATTTTTGTGGAAAAACGTTCGTCTACATATTCCAGAGGCAATGACAACAATTTTATTAATTCACCACCAAAAACGCGAACTGCCTGCGCCTGAGGACCATCCGTTCCTTCCATGGTTAGTGGAAGCCCAAGAATAATCCGTTCTACTTTTTCGCCTTCAACTATATTTTTTATTTTCTCAAGACAATCTCTGTGTGGTTCAGCTGATATTGTGTCTAGCACCAACGCAAATTTTTTTTCATCATCTGTAATAGCAAGTCCGACTCTTACTGTTCCAAAATCAATTGATAAAATTTTTCCCATAATTATTAAGTACGTGTCAACACTCGCACCCCATTTTCTACAACCGCGACTGTTAACTCTTCATGTGCAGAAACAGCACCATCTTTTGTTAGAACAGTCCAACCATCGTTTGCCGTAACAATTTCTTTTTTTCCCAAATTTAACATTGGCTCAATCGCAATCACTGTGCCAATTGGCAGAACAACACCGGTGTCTTTTTCTCCATAATTAGGAACGGCTGGCGCTTCATGCACTTCAAAACCAACCCCATGGCCAACCAATTCTCGCACGATAGAGAACCCCGCTCTTTCCGCCACTTTTTGTATGGCAGCACCGATATCTCCTGTTTTGACTCCCGGTCTAACTACGTCGACACCAGCTTGCAATGCCTGCCTTGTAACAGAAATTAGCCGTTTAGCTTCGGGAGAAATTTTTCCTACTGCCGCAGTTGTCGCCGTATCTGTATACATACCTTCAAAACAGCAACCTATATCCAAACTAACAATATCCCCTTCTTCAAACGGTTGATCATTAGGAATTCCATGAACAACCGCACTGTTTGGTGAAATACATAACGTTGCCGGAAAAGCATCTTTTGGATCTCCGGTAGAACTAAAACCTTTAAATGCCGGCTCGGCGTTTCTTTCACGAAGCATCTTTTCCGCCGCTACATCCAGTTCTATTCCCGTAACACCCGGCTTCGTCATTAAAACTATTTTTTCCAGAACCTCTCGCAAAATCGCACCGCCACGCGCGAGTATTTCTATTTCTTCGGGCGTCTTAAGTTTAAAATTTATTTTATTCATGAAAAACTCTTTTTCTAATCGCTTTTTCCACATCTTTAGCCACTTCTTCAACAGAACGCGCACCATTTATTTGTTCCACTAAACCCAAAGAATCCAAATAGTTTATCACTGGTAAAGTACGAAAATTATATTCATCCCAGCGATTTTCCATGGCAACCGAATCGTCATCAACACGCTTTACAAGTTCCCCTCCACAGCGGTCACATTTTGTTTGGTTTTTTGTTGCCGGCATATTACACTGTTTGCAAACCAAACGAATTAATAATCTTTTTCGCGCATTATCAATTGGAACACGCAAAGCAATCGTTAGTATTTTTCCCGCATAATCTTTATTAAGTGCTTTTAATAATTCTTCCACCTCAAAAAGGGTTCTTGGTGATCCGTCAAAAACCACACCGTTACCACTAGCAAGAATTTCCTTGGCACGATTAATTACCAATTGCGCGACAAGCGGAGGTGGCGCCAGATTTCCTGCATCAATCATTTCTGTGACCATTTTTGCAATAGGAGTATTTTCCGTGCGCATCGCGCGTAAAATCGCTCCGGTTTCGATGCGTTCAAAACCTAAACTTTTCTGTACAAAATGCGCCTGAGTTCCCTTACCGGAACCAGGAGGGCCCATAAACATAATCACACCGCTTTTTTGTCGTGTTCCTTCTGCCATTATTTCCCACTCATTATGTGTTTTCGTATTCGCGCATTGTAAGTTGCGCGTCGACCTGTTTCATTGTTTCCAAAATAACGGAAACAACGATAAGTAATCCAGTACCACCAACAGTTAGGGCATTCATTTTTGTGAAACCCTGCGCAACAAGTGGCAAAACAGCAATGACACCCAAAAATACTGCGCCAGCAAGAGTGATGTGATTTGTAACTTGTTTAAGATATTTAATAGTGGCGGCGCCTGGTCGAATACCCGGAACAAATCCGCCCTGTTTTTGCAAATGCTCAGCAATACGTTTAGGGTCAAAAGTTACCGCGGTGTAAAAATAAGTAAAAGCAACAACCAACACAAAGTAGAAAATTCCATAAAAGGCACTGTTGTTAAACAAACTCACAACACTCCTGGCAACACTGGCAATAGCTGCGTTGCCTGAAGATGCAAAAAATTGCGCGATCACACCAGGAAATAACAGAAGTGACAATGCAAAAATAATTGGAATAACGCCGGCTTGATTTACACGTAATGGCAAATGTGTAGAAACCCCTCCCATTAATTTTCCACCACGCACGCGCTTGGCATAACTAACAGGAATATTTCTTTGTGCTTCAGTAACAAACACAACGCCAGCTGTGACAACAATAGCAATAGCCGCAAAAACTAAATAGACAGGAATTTTTGTGGGATCGTAGAGAGATATTGTTTGCTGCAAAGACAACGGAACCTGCGAAATTATACCCACAAAAATTATCAGCGAAGCACCATTACCAAGCCCTTGCTCGGTTATTAATTCACCGATCCACATCAATAAAATAGAGCCAGCGGTTACTGTAATAATCGTAAGAAACATTTCTACTGGAGTAAACGCTAGTTTCGCACCCAAAGCCCCACCCGACGCTCCGCGTTGGAGAATTGTCAAAAAACCGAATGCCTGAACAATACCAAGCGGAACAGCCAGAAGCCGTGTATACATTTGAATTTTCTGTCTTCCTGCCTCTCCTTCTTCGCGCTGTAATAGTTCTAACTGCGGAATAATTACAGTCAAAAGCTGCATTACGATTGAGGCAGTAATGTAGGGACCAACACCAAGCATTGCCAAAGATAATCGCGACAATCCACCACCAGAGAAAATATTGAGAAGCCCTATTAAGTTGTTACCCTCAAAAAAACGTCGTAAGCTTTCCGCTTCAATACCCGGAACAGGAATGTGAGAAGCGATACGAAACACCACTAATAAACCAACAATAATGAGAACGCGCTTGCGTAAATCAGGTGCTTTCCAAAGAGCGACAAAACGAGCGAATGGTTGCATGTAAACTATCTTAAATTATTTCACTGATTTTTACTAGTAACACAGATTGTCGTCTTTGCGAGCGAAGCGAAGCAATCTCCACGCTAAGGAAATAGCTCTATATTCCGCAGTTGTTTCCTGCCACATATCCCGTCGTCCAGCAAAGTTGCAAACTATATCCGCCAGACGGCCGATCAATGTTTAAAACGTCTCCCACAAGATATAAACTTGGCACAATACGAGATTCCATCGTTTTGAAATTTACTTCACGAAGATCCACACCCCCAGAAGAAATAATCGCCTTGTTTGCACCAAGCAGTCCTTTCACATGCAAAGGAACGGCTTTAGTTAGCATTACAAGTTTTACACGATCATCATGGCTTACATTACGATTGATTGTTTCTCCGTTTATTTCAGAAATATCCAAAATTGCGGAGACCAACGACAGAGGAATTAACTGAGCCAGAGTATTTTTTAATTTTTTGTTGCTCTCAGAAATAAGAAGCTCCTGCAATTTTTTCTTTAGTTCTTTATGATCAATTTTTGGAAACAAATCTAATATAACCGCAACTTCCCCATTTTGTAGAAGCTCGCCGATTTCTTTGCTCATGTTTAAAATTGTTGGTCCGCTAATTCCAAAATGTGTAAACAAGATTTTTCCATTTTGAGATTTTTGTTTTTTTCCATTTTGAAATGCAGTGAGCTTAATATTTTCCAAAGTCACTCCACTGATTTTCTTTATCCAAGCATCGGAAAGCGCAATTGGAACGAGTGCCATATCGTTATCAATTGTCTTGTGCCCAATTTTTTTAAGCCACAAAAAACCTTCTCCCGTAGAACCCGTTTCCGGACGTGAAATACCACCGGTCGCAATAATGCATGATTTTGCAATAACTTCACTTTCATCTTTCATTTTGATATGAAAAAGTTTTGTATCCTCTGCGACAAAAATTCCGCTAACACCGGCATTTGTCCGCACCTCTACTTTTCCCTCTCTCATATAACGCACCAGCGCACTCAAAACCGACACGGCGGAATCGGAAATTGGAAAAACTCGCCCTTCTTCCTCCTCTTTGGTATCCATTCCAAGCCGACTAAACAAGTTAATTGTTTCTTCCACACCGAATTGGGCAAAAGTGGAAAAAAGGAACTTGCTACTTTTCTTATACTTTTCGATAAATATTTTTGTGGTTAATAATTTGCGATTTGTCAGATTGCAACGGCCACCTCCTGTAAGAAGAAGCTTTTTGCCAAGCGTAGGATTTTTTTCCAAAAGCAAAACCGAACGGCCAAGCTGCCCCGCTCTGCCAGCGGCCATCATGCCAGCCGGTCCGCCACCGATTACGACAACGTCATAATGTTTGAAAGACATCAAAGTAGACTACCGGAAAAATAGTCTTAATACAAGATAAGACACGCAAAGTGGCTGCCTCTTCGAGTAACTATTTTATTAATGTATGTACAAACACACCAATATAGTATGGCCACAAAATAACGGCCCAAACTCCCTGCCAAAAAGACAGACCGAGAAAGCCGATTGTAAATAGCCACCCAGCGCACCAAGAGAACGCTGTAAAACCATGATTTTCCACTTTTATTTTATCCATATTGCTTTCATATTATCGCGAAATTTTAACTACGCCAAGTTCGCGAATTCACTCGCCCAGCGGTCTCTTTTTTGTCACTAAATTTTTTAGGGAGGATATTCTTCACTGCAGGTAAAACTGCCTTTTTGCGATCCATCGGGCCATGTTCCTGGCTCATAGTTTGTTATCAAAATTTCTCCCGGTTCGCACTGCTTGGTAACGCATCCACAGACAATCGGTGGCGGGAAACTGGGGCTGAACGCTACTCCTTCTGTCACACCACTACAAATGAAATTAGACGATTGAAGAGAACAACTCGCAACGGAACTCGGGTAAGGTGAATTCGTGGTTTTGGCTTTTTCTGTTTTGGGACTTGTGGTTGGTGCGAGAGTAGGAGAAAAAAAAGGCGTCTGATGCCAGAAAAAGAAAGCTGTCGGTGGTGATGTTGATGTTGGTGTTGGTGAGTAAACAGCTGAATAAAGCGGGGTTGGAAGTACTGACGGGCTTTTTTTTGAAAGGTTGATATTTGCCACACCAAAAGCAATCACAGCCAATGCCACTACGACTGCTATCAAAACAATAACCATACGATGCGACATAACACCTTAACAGTAGTATAGAGTACTAACGTTGTCACTTTTGTTGTGTATGTTCTTGGGCCATCTGTAGACTAATATCTTTTTAAAAACTCAAATTGTCGCTTGGCGACAGGACGCTTTACGTGAATTTTGAGATCGGATCTAGAAAGCTGATTGTAAATAACCATCTGACAAACCATAAGAAGGCGAAAAACCATGATTTTCTATTTTGTATAAAAATTTTAGGAATATTTTTATGGGATCCATCATTAATTCAGTTAAATTTGCTGAAATAACGATATAGTACAATTAATTCCTTGCGGTTCTACCCAACCAAAACAAGCTGGATATTTTTACCAGAAAATAGAAGAACTAAGGTTTAAACTAAGATTTGCCGTTTAAATACTTGCTAGCAACACTTAATGCAAATGAAGGAAGTATAATAAAAACCGTCGTAAATAATAGCTTAATGAATATTTCACTTAGCTTTGAATCTGGCGTATTTGGCCCAGAAGCTGTCAAAACAACACAGATGCCAATAATTCCAAAGGCGATAGATGAATAAATAAAGATTTGTGTGGCTATTTTTTGCATGATTTAAGTATATTCGTTAAAAAACTGAATGCAAATTATGTTTATGCTTGGCTCCGGGACTTGGACTCGGCTCATTTATTAAACATTTTTAATTAGCGCGTTAGCGTAGACAAAAATTCAAAAAAGTGTTACCTCGCTTAGTGTTAGGTGTACCTTTTTACTCAATCGCAGGAGACCAGAGATGAAAAAGAAAATACTTGTTCTTGATGCTTTTACTAACGGGCACGAAGCGGCATTGGCCTTTATTCAAAAACTGGCCTGGCTGGAAACGGAGTGTGAGATCGTTTTTTGCGGAACTCATTCCGAAGTACTCAAACGGCTTACGGAAGGACGCTCGTACGCCGTTGTTCCCATCAGCAATTCTATTGCTGGGGAAGTTACAGAAGTAACAGCCAATCTAGCGACCATTTATGAGACCGGGTACGACGTAAAGGAACGAAGTCGGCTCGATCTCCAGATCAATCATTGCCTTTTGGCGCCGCAACATGTGGTTAGGGTTGAAGATCTTGAGCGTGTTATGTCACACGAAAAGGCTATCCAGCAGTGTGGCATTTATCTCGACCGAATTGGCATCATCCCCGACAAGCGTAGCAAGCGCGACTCTACGGGGAATGCTGCAAAAGCGGTGGCAAGACTCGGCCCAGATGTCAAAATCGGCGCAATTGCTCCCAAGGCAGCGGCTCAAGAGTACGGGCTCAGAATCTTGGCCGAGAATATCCAAGATGTTCCTGACAACAAAACCACTTTTGTGCTCCTTGAGAACGAGTCAATCGTTAGTCCTGTTGTCGTCGGCATCATTGGTATCAACGGAAGTTTTGGCCAAATGCTCAAGGGTTTCTTTGAGGGTCTCAGTTGTTCGGTTATAGGTTCCGACGCGAAAAAGCCGACTGATCGAACCAACAATCAGGTTGTTGCTGATTCTCAGGTTGTTATTTTCGCTGTTCCAATCAAGGACACCCCGACCATTATCCGCTCGGTCTTGTCCGACGTTCGGAAAGACCAACTTCTGATGGATGTCACGTCGATCAAACAGCCAGCTGTTGAGGCGATGCTGGAGAGCGATGCGCAGGTCGTGGGACTTCATCCAATGTTCAGACCGGAGGTGTCGTTTATTGGACAGACTGTAGTGGTTTGCCCATCACGACTGACTGTGCCCCACTGGAAGACTTGGGTCGTCAACATGCTAGCGGCCACGAGAGCGCAGATTAAGTGGAGTTCGCCGGCCGAGCACGACGGCTACATGACCACTGTGCAAGTAATCCCTCATTTGGGAAACCTGACCAGCGCGCTTCTTGTCATGGACGCTGGGGTTTCCGTAAGCGAAAGCTTGGCTTTCACTAGCCCATTCTATAGAGTGATGTTCTCACTTATGGGAAGATTGGTAAGTCAGAACCCCAATCTTTACACTTCGATCGTGATGGAAAATCCCGAAACTGTAAGTATGCTCGAACGACGGATTTCAATCGAGCAACGTCTATTGCAGATGATTCGCTCAAAGGATCAAGTGGCCTTCGAACAATTATTTGCACAAGCTAATGAACACTTCGGTGAAGATGTTACAAGGGAGGCCAACGAACTGTTCATGAGAATACTTTCAGTTCTGGGCACGCTCTATGGGAAAAACTCTGTGATTTTGGAGTTCACCAAGGCACAAAGCAGACCAGGACTTTTGGAGCGCGTCTCTCGAGTCTTCAGTCAGAGACAGATCAATCTGACCGGCATCAACTCCGTTGCTTTGTACGGACAACGCATCCAATTTACGATCAGTTTCGAGCAATCTCGGGAATCCGATGATGTTCGAAGAGCGCTCGAGGAAATCGAAAGTTGGACGGAACCCAGGGTTAAGGTTCTGTTTTCCTGATCTGTCGAAAGTGAGCTGTCATCGCTCCTTGATGCGATCGTTGAAACTTTCACCAACCAACCACGAGAAGGATTCTCGCGGTTTTTTCTTTGCTCCAGGACTTGGACTCGCCGTTTATTCCAAAGAATGCCACAAGCATTCTTCTCCCTTACAGCCCGCCACTTTTGCTTTGGACAAAATTTTTGGTGAATGACTTGGACTCGTTTATGTAAATTTCCTGACGAAAATTTCATAAACCCTGGCCTCGCGGTTTTTGCCTTTCGCCTTCGGCTCAAACAAAAACAGCGCTCCGGCCTTCGAGCCCA
>Ga0247841_10009715_pt1 | contig 13365 bp, 11 predicted proteins | sample LaCruzMarch2015__2_FD_192410 | JGI IMG/M metagenome (GOLD analysis project Ga0247841, IMG submission 192410) | Freshwater microbial communities from meromictic Lake La Cruz, Castile-La Mancha, Spain - LaCruzMarch2015_18m | ecosystem: Environmental > Aquatic > Freshwater > Lake | place: Spain...
GTATATTGTCCTGGCCCATGTATTTACGTCCCTCGATTGGTTCCTGGGCATTGGATCCGGTCTGGCCGTGCTCGCTATCCTGCTCACGATCACTCTCACTCGTCTCAAGCGGGCGGAGGCTCGCACGGCCTAAGGTACCGAGAGGAGACAAAGAGTCAGCCCATGACATTTGAATTTGGAAGAAGTTATTAGAGTTCATCAAACATGCTCATTGCTCTTCGGGACGTAACCGCCAGCCGGGAACCCGCATGAACTTTTGCGGGTGGCCCCAAAAAATGCTCGAAGGCGCGAATCGGGTAACTGTTTAATTGCGAACACGGTGAGCAACAACGGTTTCCGGCGAAGAATGAGCTGCAAAGTTCTTCCGGCTCGCCATGAAACTATTTCAGGGTTCAGAAACTATATCAAGCCCGGCTTTTTCTTATAATCATTCACCGCTCTTGATTGCCGCTGTTGAAACTTCCTTTAAATTATTTGGAAAAAGGGATGTTTTGCTATATAATTAAATACAGGCTATGAGAGTACTTGTTGTAGAAGATGAAGTTAAGGTTGCCAACTTTATAAGCAGTGGATTGCTGGAAGAGGGCTATATCGTAGAAGCGGCTTATGACGGTAAACGCGGTATTGACCTCATAAGAGAGACTCGTTACGATATTATCCTTCTTGACCTCATGATACCTGAGGTTGACGGACTTGAAGTATTAAGAAATATACGCGCATGGGGCATTAATACACCCGTACTCATTATCACTGCGAAAAGCTCAAAAGAAGATGTCGTAAAAGGACTTGATACAGGGAGTGACGACTATTTAACAAAACCATTTTCCTTTGATGAACTTCTCGCAAGGATAAGGGCGCTCCTGAGAAGAAGCAGAAAGGTTGATACCCATATACTTGAATACAAGGACATTATACTTAACCCTTATACCAGAAAACTGAGCGTAGCATCAAAAGAAGTTGAGCTTACTGATAAAGAATTTATGATTATGGAATATCTTTTAAAAAATAATGAAAAACCTTTAGCGAGAAAAGAGATTGCTGAATATGTCTGGCAAAATTCAACTGATTCGACGAATATTGTAGATGTGTATGTAAATTTTCTCAGAAAAAAAATAGAATCAATATCTCAAAAAAGATATATCCATACAGTCAGGGGCACCGGTTACATCCTTAGAGAAGAAAATGAAAACAGTTAATCTTCCGATAAAATGGAGGCTGACGCTATGGTACGGTTTGATATTAGCCTTAATCCTCGTGGTATTTTCAAGCGGCGTGTATGTCTATTTCAGGAATAGTCTCCAGAAAAGCATTGACGCGAAGATTAAATCGCTTGGCGAGGTTATCTCATCTTCAATAACAGACACGCATAGCACAAGTGTTTTCAGTAACTTTGAAAGATATCTCGAAAATGTCCTTGGAAAAAAACCAAAAGGGAAATTTATACAAATAATGGATAGAACAGGAAGAATCGGCGCCAAGATGAATGATATTGAAACTGAGACTTTACCGTCGAACTTCGGCACCCTGGAAAGGGCACTCAAGGGTGAGATTGTGTATGAGACCATTGAAAGAGTAAATCCGCGCCTGAGAATGGTTACTATCCCTATCATGGACAACAAGAAGGTCGCGAGCATCATACAGGTTGGCACCTCTCTTGAAGACTTTGATGAAACCATGAAAAAGCTTCTCATTATCATGATTATCGGTATTCCTACATCGATAAGTGTTACGATCGTCTGCGGCTATTTTCTGGCGAGAAAGGCATTGAGACCTGTTGACCAGATAAGAAGGACTGCTGTAAAAATATCTTCGAGAAACCTTGATGAGAGAATTGATGTGGGCGGCAGAAAAGATGAATTGAGCAGGCTTGCGCAGACATTTAATGAAATGCTTAGCAGGCTGAAAGATTCATTCCAGAGGATCAACCAATTCAGTATAGATGTCTCACATGAACTCAAAACACCCTTAACAATATTGAAAGGGGAAACAGAAGTGGCATTGAGAAAGGACAGGGATAACGAGAATTACAAAAAAATACTATCGAGTAACCTTGAGGAGATCGACAGGATGTCGAAGATCATCGATGACTTATTGCTCCTGTCAAAGGCGGACTCGAAAGAGATGAAATTGAACGTGGAAGATATTGCCTTAAGGGACTTTATCGCTGATATATGTGTTGATATGAAAATTTTTGCGGATAATAAAGGCATAGGATTGGATGTAAAAGAGCTTGAAGATGTCAAACTAAAGGGCGATGAGTTAAAATTGAGAAGAATGTTGTGGAATATCGTGGAGAATGGGATTAAATACACGCAAAATGGTGGAAAAATTGAAATAATGTCTTATATTAACAACGGCTTTATATGTATTGATGTAAAAGATAATGGTATCGGTATTCCGGAAAACGATATTAAATATATTTTTGACAGATTTTACAGGGGGGATAAATCGCGAAAACGCGAAAGCGGCAGCGGACTGGGTCTGTCCATAAGTAAATGGATCGCGGAGGCGCATCGGGGTATCATTGAAGTAAAAAGCAAACCCCTGGAAGGGAGTTTGTTTACGATTAAATTACCAGTGTAAGTTGGAGGAAAACGAACATGAACAAGAGATGGTTGGGAGCAATCTTTTTATTGGTCATTGTAGCATCAGGCTTCATGTATTTGAGAGGGAAAGTTGTTACCCGGGAATCCTGGTTTGACGGGGGGAGCACAAACGTTAAAAAAGTTGCATTCGATAAGGGTTTGCCCAGTCTGAGCGAACTCATCAAGAGTGTTAAACCGTCAGTTGTCAATATCAGTACAACCACTGTGGTAAAAGGGCCCGATGTACATGAACGGTTTTTCGGTCCTTCCAATCCGGGCAATCCTTTTCGGGATTTTTTCGGGAACGACTTTTTTGATAAGTACTTTGGTGATACGCCGAGGAGAGAATTTAAACACAAAAGTCTTGGTTCGGGCTTCATTATTGACAGGGATGGTTACATCCTTACCAATAATCACGTTGTTGAAAAAGCACAGAGCATAAAAGTGAAACTTTCTGACGGGAAAGAATATGATGCTCAGGTGAAAGGAAGGGATGCGAAGACAGATATCGCCCTCATAAAGATTAATACAAAACAGAACTTACCCGTGGCAATGTTCGGTGATTCCGATAAAATGGAAGTGGGGGATTGGGTGGTAGCCATCGGTAACCCCTTTGGTCTGGAAACTACTGTGACTGCCGGCATTATAAGTGCCAAGGGAAGGGTGATCGGCGCCGGTCCTTATGATGATTTTATCCAGACCGATGCATCGATTAATCCGGGCAATAGCGGGGGGCCGTTATTCAACCTGAAAGGAGAGGTTGTGGGTATCAATACAGCTATTGTGTCCGGCGGACAGGGTATAGGGTTTGCGATCCCGATAAACGAGGCAAAAGCGATGCTTGCCCAGCTGAAAGATAAAGGGAAGGTGGATAGAGGATGGCTTGGAGTAGCAATTCAAAGGGTAACGCCTGAGATAGCGAAGAATTTCGGACTTCAGGAATCTGAAGGAGCGCTTGTAGCAGATGTGACTGAACAAAGCCCCGCTGAAAAAGCAGGGATCAAAACAGGGGATGTCATTATCTCCTTTAACGGAAAGAAAATAAAGGAAATGGATACGCTCCCCAAAATGGTAGGCTCAACAGAAATAGGTAAAAAGGTTAAGATTAATATAATCAGAGACGGGAAAGTCCTTGAAAAGGATATTGTTGTTGGAGAGTTGAAGGAAGAGGGTACGCAGGTTTCAAAAAAAGCTGAAGTAGAAAAAGATTTTGGGGTCGTAGTTCAGGACATAACCCCTGAAATTGCGAAACACATGAACTTGAAAGATAGAAAAGGTGTAATAGTCACGGATGTGCAGCCCAGCAGCCCTGCTCAGGATGCGGATATAAGGTCAGGGGATGTAATCAGAGAAATAGGGAGAAAACCAATACGAAACGTTGCAGATTTTAAGGCAGCCATGAAAAAAGGGAGCATAAAAGAAGGTATTGTAATACTCGTCAAAAGGGAAAATACAACTTTTTACACTGTACTGAGGGAAGAATAGATAGAACGGCAGGGGTCAAGGGTTCGAGGTGCCAAGGGTTCAAGTGAATTCAAAATCCTTTAACCCCCTTTATTGAATGATTTTTTCTTTGCATTATTTGTATATTGGGGTAATATAAAATTATGGCGACTTTTGAATGGCAGGGCAGAACTTTACGCGGCGAAATGAAATCCGGGGTTTTACGGGCCGATTCCGAAGCTGTACTCAGGGCGACACTAAGAAAAGACGGCATTATTCTTGTAAAATCGACGGCAAAAAAGGATACTGCCAAGGATAAATTTAACCCTAAGAAGAAGATCGAATCCAAGAGTATAGTTATTTTCACAAGACAGCTTGCAACCATGATCACCTCAGGTCTTCCGCTTGTACAATCTCTTGATATACTTTCAAATCAGATGGAGGACAAAAATCTCAAAGGGATTGTAAGAGACATCAAGGAAAGAATAGAAACGGGATCGCGGTTTGCCGATTCGCTGAAAGAATATCCGCAATGTTTTGATGCCCTCTACGTGAACCTTGTAGTGGCTGGTGAAGAGGGAGGATTGCTCGATACTGTTTTGGGGAGACTTGCTGTTTACATGGAAAAATCTGCAAAACTGAAGGCAAAAGTAAAATCTGCAATGATTTATCCGATAAGCATTATTGTTGTTGCAATCGGTGTTGTAATGGTCCTCCTTGTATTTGTTATACCTGTTTTTGAAACTATGTTTAAAGATATGGGTGCAACTCTTCCCACACCGACCCAGATTGTTGTTAATATGAGCAGATTTGTCAAATCTTCAATACATTATATGATTGGAGCCGTCATTGCCTTTGTATTTTTATTCAAGCGATACTACAGAAGCCCTAAGGGAAAAAGGAAAATTGACGCCCTTATCTTGAAGCTCCCTATTTTTGGAGTTCTTACCATCAAGGCATCGGTAGCAAAGGTTACAAGGACGTTGGCTACGCTGTTGTCGAGCGGTGTTGCCATTCTTGAGAGCCTCCTCATTGTGGCCAAAGTGGCAGGCAACACGGTGGTCGAGGATGCATTGCTTATTGCTCGTTCCCGCATAAGTGAAGGGAGAAGCATGTCGGAGCCTCTTGCGGAAAGCGGTGTTTTTCCTCCGATGGTGGTTCAGATGATAGAGGTGGGTGAATCAACCGGTGCGCTGGATAATATGTTAAATAAGATAGCAGATTTTTATGAAGAAGATGTTGATACCCTCGTCACAAATCTTACCGCCATGATGGAACCAATGATAATGATGTTCCTGGGCGTTATTCTGGGCGGATTGATTGTTGCCATGTATCTGCCCATATTCAAGCTTGGCGAGGCAGTGCATTAATAAAGTACTGTTGGTGCTGCCGGTTTCCTTCCTATCGGTCGTTGAACACCGCGTCTATTGACTCCTTCCATTCGGCAATTGCCAGTAAAGCGTTATCAATGGTTTTCTGTTTTTCTCTTTTGCGGTAATCTCTCAGAAGTCCGAAGTTGACATTCATGGGTTGAAAATTCTTAACCGGGGAGGTTATGTATTCCAGAAGGGAACCGATGCAGGTAGCCGGAGGAGGCCGCAGGAATTCCTTCCCCAAATAACGCATGGATGCAGAAAGCCCGGCTGCCAAGCCCATCGCCGTGGATTCAGTATATCCCTCGACCCCTGTTATCTGACCCGCAAAAAAGATGTCGTTATTTTCTTTTAGCTGGAGGCTGCTATTAATGACGGTTGGCGAATTTATATAGGTATTTCTGTGGATGCTGCCATAACGGAAAAACGAGGCATTTTTGAGGCCAGGGATGAGCCTGAAAATCCTGTCCTGTTCAGTATAGGTGAGCTTTGTCTGAAAACCGACAATGTTATACATCTTTCCAGCTTCATCTTCTCTCCGCAGTTGTATCACGGCGAAGGGCCGTTGTCCTGTATGGCTGTCAATGATCCCTACCGGTTTCATGGGGCCGAACAAAAGCGTCCGTTTTCCTCTTTCGGCCATAATCTCTATTGGTAAACACCCCTCAAAATAGGGAACTTTTTCAAAATCTCTCAGATCAACCCTTTCTGCTTTTATGAGGGCATCATAAAAAACATTATATTGATCTTCCGTAAGCGGGCAGTTAAGATAATCATCGGCATCAGCCATATATCTCGAACCGAAGAAACATCTTTCCATATCAATTGTCTCGCTGTCTACAATAGGTGAAATGGCGTCAAAAAAGGAGAGATTCTCTGAACCGGTGATTTCTTTGATTTTTTCTGATAAGGAATTGCTTGTGAGGGGGCCGGTGGCGATAACCGTTATGCCTGACGGAATATCAGAAATCTCCTTTCGCACAACATGTATAAGAGGGTTGGCCTCAATTACCTTTGTAATTGTCTCAGAAAACCTGTTCCGGTCAACTACAAGGGCTTTTCCGCCAGGTATGGATGTATTATCAGCAACCCCTATGATGATCGAACCGAGCATCCTTAATTCTTCCTTAAGGAGTCCATGGGCATTTGAGAGGTCTTTGGATTTAAGAGAATTGCTGCATACAAGCTCAGATAGAAATTCTGTTTTATGGGCCGGTGTGAATACAGCAGGCCTCATTTCGTAGAGGACAACATGAATACCTTTCTGTGCAATCTGGTATGCGGCCTCAACACCTGCAAGACCACCACCGATTACTTTGACTTCCATCCACAGTCCTTACGAAGGCAGAAGTTTTTCTTTTTAAATGTGAAAAGCGTCGGGGCGGAACAGACCGGGCAGGGGCCTTCCGCAGGTTCAGCGTTTGATGCAAAAGAGCAATCCGGATAGCGCGAACAACTGATAAAACGCTTTTTCTTTTTTGATGTTTTTTCGACAATTTTACCGGTGCAGCCTTCCATCGGGCAGGGGAACCCGAGCGAATAAGATTCGGTATATTTGCAATCAGGGTAATTGCTGCATGCAAAAAACCTTCCGAATATACCACGTTTTTCTATTAAATTACCGCCGCACTGAGGGCATACCCCTTTTACCTCGACCTCAACTATCGTGATTTTACCTGAATTATCAATTTTTACATTTTTTTTACTTTTGCATTGAGGTTTTCCACTGCACACAATATATTCGCCGTTTTTCCCCCACCTGAGCAACATCTTTTTCCCGCACAGTTCGCACACTATGTCTGTTTCTTTTTCTTCTTTTTTTAAGCTCTTCATCCCGTCTTTTGCAAGGGCCAACTCGGATTCAAGCGCGCGATTAAACTGTTCAAGGGATTTAACCCAGTTTGTTTTGCCGTGTTCAATTAAATCAAGTCTTTCTTCCATTTTAGCTGAGAAGCTTACATCTACAATGAGCGGGAAAAACTCTTTTAATAATCTGTTTACTGTCATGCCGAGGGAGTTGGGGATCAGCTTACCTTTATCCCTTTTTACATAGCTTCTTTCCTGTATGGTACCGACTATGTTTGCATATGTGGATGGCCTCCCGATACCTTTAGCTTCGAGCGTTTTTATTAATGAGGCTTCCGTAAATCTTGACGGAGGGATTGTAAATCGCTGGTTTAGCATTGTTTCTAAAAGTGAAACCCTTTCTCCCTCTTTCATTTCCGGGAGGATCGCAGCAGCTTCTTTGTCTTCATCCTCTTCTTCGTATATCCTTGTAAAACCATCAAATACAACCGTTGAACCCCTTACAACGAATATATAATCTCCAACGGTCACGCTAACGGTTTTGGTTTTTAATTTTTGCAGAGCCATTTGAGATGCTATGAACCTTTTCCATATAAGCTCGTAAAGTAAAAAAAGGTCTTTATCGAGGTGTTTTTTAACCTTTTCAGGTGTAAGGTGCGCATACGCGGGCCTTATTGCCTCATGCGCATCCTGTGCAGTTTTTTTATTTTTAAAGTAATTTGGTGTTTTGGGGAGATAGGCTTTACCGTAAGTTTCGTTTATGTATTGCCTTGCATCCTGAATCGCTTCGTCCGATACCCTTACAGAATCGGTTCTCATGTATGTAATGAGACCGGTGACCCCTTCTTCCCCACCAATGTCAACCCCTTCATATAATTTTTGAGCGAGGAGCATGGTCTTTTTCGGTGAAAATTTGAATTTCCTGGAGGCCTCCTGCTGAAGCCTACTCGTTATGAAGCCGGGTTGCGGAGATATGTTTTTATCTTTAATCTCTATCTTCGAGATGTAAGAATCAAGCCCCTGAATTTCCTTTTTTATTTTTTCGGCATCATTCTGAGTGGAAATCTTGAGTTTTGCATCATTTTTTCTTTCCAGAATTGCCTTGAATTTTTTACCCGAGGCAAGCTTGAATTCACCATCGATAATCCAGTACTCTTCTTTTACAAAGGCCTCTATCTCTTCTTCTCTGTCGCAAACTATTCTTAGAGCTACCGATTGGACTCTTCCTGCCGAGAGGCCATAGCTCACCTTTTCCCAGAGAATAGGGCTAATCTTGTATCCTACGAGCCTGTCAAGGATTCTCCTTGCTTTTTGCGCATTATATTTAGCATCATCAAGTATTGTGGGGTTTTTTAATGCGTCAAGGACACCCTTCTTCGTAATTTCGTGGAATAATACCCTCTCAATTTCCTTTTTGCTGCCTATTACCTCTGCAACATGGAAAGCTATGGCTTCACCCTCCCTGTCAGGGTCTGAGCCGATATATATCTTATCAACGTTTTTGCTTGCCTTTTTTATTTCGTCAACTGCCTTGCCTTTCCCTTTCAGGACAAGAAAATGGGGGGTAAAATCCTTTTCTATATCAACACCAATCCTGCTTTTTGGAAGGTCTTTTATATGACCGTATGTTGCTTTTATGATAAAGTCCTTTCCAAGAAATTTTGAAAGCGTTTTCATTTTGGTAGGTGATTCAACAACGAGCAAAGATTTTGCCATACAAACTCCTATGATAAGCGTAGAGCATATAGCGTAGAGCATATAGTTTTTAATGATGGTCTTTATTTGTTCTTGACCGCTAAACGCTGTACGCTAAACGCTAACCGCTCGTCTTTATTTTTTTATATAAAATCCTCCGGGAAACTGGCGGATAAGATCTTCCATTTCCAGTCCCGTAAGTATTACCATAACATCTTTTGTCTGTAGTTTACTTTTTTCTATTACTTCATCTATATGGATCTTGTCAAACCCTATTAATGAATAAACAAAATTTTCATTTTGAGTCATCTCTTTTCTCTTATGTGTTTTAACTGTTTTATCTTCTTTAAATTTCAAATCAGGGAAACAGGTTACAATAATGTCCTCAATGTTATCAATCAGCTTCGCCCCTTGTTTAATGAGAGCGTTTGCCCCCTTATATTCATCATTGAAAATATTTCCAGGCACAGCCATTACATCTCTCCCATATTCAATGCCGCATCTTGCAGTAATCAGGGAGCCGCTTCTATGTGTGGCCTCAATCACGAGTATACCCCTTGAGAGTCCGGCAATAATTCTATTCCTTTCGGGGAAGTGGTATTGGAGGGGTTTTTCTCCCATGCCATACTCTGTCAGCAGCATCCCTTCCTCGCCGATCTTCTCATAGAGGCGCCTGTTTTCAGGCGGGTAACATATGTCAATGCCGCATCCGAAGACAGCTATAGTTTTACCCTTGCCCTGCAACGCGCCTTTGTGGGCTGACGTGTCTATCCCTCTGGCAAATCCGCTTACAACAGTAATTCCATATGCAGACAAGGTGTCTGCTATTTTCTCCGCAAGGTTTATGCCTGTAAACGTTGCCTTTCTTGAGCCTACTATCGCGATTGTATTTGATGTAAAATTTAAGGAACCTTTTTTATAAAATACTATTGGCGGATCAGGGATATTCTTTAGAAGATGCGGATATTCCCCGTCCCTGATGGTGACAATATCTACTTTCATTTTCTCTAAGACATTAATTTCCTTTTCGATTTCTTTCCATGCTTTGAAAGATGAAATTTTGGTTTGCGTATCGTGGTCGACCGGTTTTGTCTTCCCTTCAAACAGGGAGGCAATCCTGTCATGGTTGTCGATGATTTCCTTCTTCTTTAAGGTGTTTAAACCTTGAAGCTTTGATAATGCCACTAAGGCGATTAGTTCATCCATAAGAACCTGTTAATAAAAATTATCTTTCCTTAAAGCCGTATTTAAATTTATCGAAGTAATATGAGCACATTAAAAAAAACTCATTAAATAATATATTCCTTGATAATGCGTCCTTCCACCATTTATCTTTATTAAAATAAGAGACACTAACAGGTTTTATAAGGAACAATACCTTCTCATCGTCTTTCGTGGAACCAAAAACCAGGTGAAATCTTCGTGAGGCATATTCGGGTACTATCACAATAACCTTTTTTACCCCTGCTTTTTCGATGTATTCTTTGGTATTTCCGGTCTTAATCTTTCCCTTGCTGCCAACTTCAATCTTCTTAATCACTCCGTCTTTAATACCTCTCTCTTTGGCCATTTTCAGAACCATTTCGGAAATGTTCATCCCGAGGAGTTTATCATCTTCCACCCATATTGCCTTGCCGTTGCCTGCCCAGAATTCCCTGAAGGCCTCTGTATATATTTCACCATATTTGTCTTCCGGAAATCTGGGAACAAAGATTGCGTCAGATTGAAAAATCTTATCCTCATATCTGAACTGGTTCGCAATGGATTTGAGCGTAAAGGGATGCATAAAAATGCCTGCTCCAACCATGCAGGCAACGAGGATGAAAATGAGGCAGCCGCAGCCAGCCCTTCCCCTGTTATTCATAGTTCCTCCTCAACGACCTGAGTGTCAGCAAGAATATCATGCAGCGCCCTCCCTCTCATGAAAATCGCCATTATGAAACCGATAAAAAATGCAGAGGCAGAAAAAACATACATTGTGAATCTGAACAGAGACCGCACAAAACCAAGTTTAGCGCCGTCCCTTTTCAGTACCTTAATTTTGAATATTGATTTGCCTATAGTAGAACTGCCTTTCATGGTAAGGTATGTAAAATAGAATGTGACAATAAAAACAGAACAAAATATAAAGGTTTTAAACAGTAGCCCCATCCTTGTATCAATCCCATCAAAAAGTGAACCGCCTGATCCGAAGATGTAACCTGTCAACACTGAAATGAAAACAAGCATGCTGAAAATTGACAGTATAAACCAATCAACACATAGCGCAAGGAACCTTGCAAAAATCGAAGCCTTTTTCATTTCTTGCTGTATTCGTAGAGGATGATCGATAAGATAATAAGCGGGGTTGTTTCGGATCTGAAAATATTTTCTCCTAATGTGCACGGGGTGAAACCATTTTCTTTAAGCCATTCAATTTCTAATTCTTCAATGCCGCCTTCCGGGCCGATGATTACACATATCTCACCTTCATTCTGGCAGGATACCACATCTTTCAGAGACGTCTTCCTTTCTCTTTCATAAAAGGCCCAGCGATTAGGAATATTTTCAATGCAGGGCAATATGCCCCTTAAAGGGGTAGGCTCAATAATTTCAGGTATGGAGAACCTTCCCGATTGCCTCGATGCTTCAATGGCAATACGTTTCCATCTTTCGTTTTTGCCTTTTTCCTTATCATTAAACTTGATGAGTGTCCTCTTGAAGATTGTAGGAAGTATGCGTTCAACACCTAATTCTGTAGATTTTTCAATGAGCCAGTCCATACGGGGTCCTTTTATGGGACTTACGCAGAGGGTTACTTTTGACCTTTTTTCCTCAGGACGATGGACAACATCCAAAACCTGTAAAAAAAGTTCTTTGCTCTTGATGTTGTTGATTGTGCACCTGTAAAGATATCCTTTTCCGTCGATGAGGTCTATCCTCTCCCCAATGGTCTTCCGCAGGACGGTTATTATATATTTGTGCATTGGACCGGCAAGGAGCGCCATACCATTTTTGATCTTCAGTTTGTCGACAAAAACTCTTCTAATCTCCATATATTACCTTCCGGGAAGTTTGTAAAAACGTGATTCATATAGCTTATGGTATTCTGTCCATTTCTCATCTTCCATGTTGTCCCTCATGTGTTCCTTTACACCCATTACCTTTGCGTCAAGATTGTCCAGATAGTGTACCATAAGTGCTTCTAAAGACATAGGCTTTTTTGGCGATCCCCACTCCTCTACCCCGTGATGGCTGATGATAATGTGGGCAAGCACATCTGCAATATGAGCCGGAAACCCGGTAACACTCTTTATACATTCTTCAAGCATCATGACACCGAGCGTGATATGCCCTAAAAGTCTTCCCCTGTCTGAATACTTAAAGCCGCCCCTCATTTCAATCTCTTCAACTTTTCCTATATCATGCAGAAGAGACCCGGCGATAACGATGTCTGTGTCGCCTCCGATTATTTTTGCAGTATGCATTCCCATCTTGACTAATGATAAAGAATGTTCGAGCAGTCCTCCCATGTATACATGATGAACCCCTATTGATGCAGGGTAAAGAAAGAATTTTTCCAGCGTATCTTTCCTGTTATTTAAAATAGAAAACAGTGAAATAATATGGGGTTCCTTTAATTGATCAATAGCCTTATAATATTCCTCTTTAAGGAGGTCAATCCCTGCAGCGCTCTCTGCAAAAAATGCCCGCATATTGTCTAATGTAAGGTTTTGTTCGGCCTTTCGGATATCGTTTATGGTAAGCTGCGGCTTGCCCTGATAGAACCTCGATTTCGCCTTGATTGATACGATATCATTTTTATCAAAAAGTTTATTGAATATATCTGCATTATCCCAGATCTTGCCTTCTATCTTGCCCGTCTTATCTTTCAGCTCTACGCTCATATATTTTGCATTGTTTTTACTTGAGAAAATACCCTTTTTGATAACCATGAAGGAATCATTAATCTCCATGTTTTCTCTGATAATGTTATTAATGAATATATCTTTTTTCACAAGTTGACCCCGAAATGTTCATACCCTTTTGAACCTGTTTTTACCTCTTTGCCGTTTTTCAAAATCCTTACACCCTTTCCTCTGGTTATCTGACCTATAAGAGAAACGTGAAATCCGTTCTTTTTCATTTCGTTGAAATCCTGGAGTTTATCTTTATTGAATGCAAAAAGAAGCTGGTAATCTTCGCCTCCTGATAGGGCAAATTCTTCCTTTCCTTCTCTTCTCAGGACATTGGGTATGGGCAGGTTTTCCAGGTAAATTACAGCACCTTTTTTGCTTTCAGACATCATGCGTTCAAGATCAATGATGAGGCCGTCACTAATGTCCATCATCGCGTTTGTTATACCACGTTTCATTAATTCCTTCCACATGTTATATGGGGGCTTAGGTTCCCTGTACCTTTTGATAAAACGGCAGGGACGTTCAGTGTTCCTGCCGTTTTTAAGCATATGCAGACCGTGAGCG
>Ga0247841_10009717_pt1 | contig 13361 bp, 12 predicted proteins | sample LaCruzMarch2015__2_FD_192410 | JGI IMG/M metagenome (GOLD analysis project Ga0247841, IMG submission 192410) | Freshwater microbial communities from meromictic Lake La Cruz, Castile-La Mancha, Spain - LaCruzMarch2015_18m | ecosystem: Environmental > Aquatic > Freshwater > Lake | place: Spain...
ACAGCATTTCTAATGTATTGTTAAGTATGTCTCATATATCTGGACTAACATCTGAAAAAGCCCATTTGCTTCTCAAGCAATACGGCCCAAATATCATTGAAGACAAGAATAAGACTACGTGGCAAAAGATACTACTTCGACAATTCTCAGGTAATAAGGTAATTTACCTTCTGGTGGTAGCCACAATTATCGCTCTTATCGTTGGCGAGCTACTTACCGCTATTACGATAAGCATCGTTATAGTAATCGTCATCATTGTAGGATTTATCCAAGAGTACCGAGCTGAACAAGCTGTCCAAGCTCTGAGGAATATGACTGTCTCAATGGTACGAGTTTATCGTAATGACAAAGTGGTGCAGATTGAATCCGCCAAATTGGTGCTTGGTGATAGTATCTTGCTACATAGTGGTGATATCGTCCCTGCCGACTGTGTGATCATTCAAGGAAAGGCAGTACATGTGAATGAAAGTGCCCTAACAGGTGAATCACAAGAAGTAATAAAAGATGCGGTCTCCGAAATACTACAAAGCTCAGAGGCCTTGGAAAATCAAAGACTTTATATGGGGACTTCAATACTAAAAGGAAAGTGTGTCGCTGTAGTCACACATATAGGTATGAATACCAAACTTGGAGGTATAGCACATCTGATCGAAAGTAGTGATAAACGAATCATCTTGACTGACAAGATAAACAAAATAGTAAATTTCATGATAGTTTTTGGCACAATAATCGGTCTAGCTTCGGCTTGTCTTCTGCTCATGCGCGACAATATTACTCAGGTACATATTATCGAGGCACTAATATTGTTTATTGCCCTTGCTGTATCCGCTTTCCCAGAAGACCTACCTGTTGTTATGATGGCAACTTTGACAACTGGAGCCAGACGAATGGCGGCCAAAAATGCGATAGTCAATCGGGTTGGAATAATCGAGACACTAGGTGAGGTTACAGTTATTTGTGCCGACAAAACTGGCACTCTTACCAAAGGCCAAATGACAGTCCGCGACATAATATGTGATGGCAATCAATATCGACTGACGGGGTCTGGCTTCTCGACACATGGGGAGATTCTACATCATGGGGGTCATGCTCATATTCATCAAAATGGTCCGCTCTACTATTTCCTAAAGACATCTACCGTTTGTACTGATACCCATATCTCAAACTCCAATGGAAGTAGTGATTTTGACATACTAGGATCCTCTACTGAAGGAGCATTACTTGTGGCTGCACACAAAGGTGGAATCCATCGGGAGGATTTTGACGAGGAGATAGTTGATGAACATCCTTTTGATTCTGATCGCAAATTTATGTCTGTTGTCATCAATGAGAATAATTCCTATTGTATGTATAGTAAAGGTGCTCCAGAAGTCATCCTTCATCGCTGTGACAAAGTCCTTAGTTCAAATGGGGTTCAAATCTTGACCGAAACGAGTAAAGTCCATTTATTAAAGATTAATGAGTTATTAGGTAAAAATGGTATGCGCACTATCGCATGTGCATACAAACCCATCAATCACGGTCACAGTACAAGTGATGAACATGGTTTAGTATTTTTGGGAATAGGAGCACTTGAAGATGCAGCTCATGATGAAGTACCATCATCAATTGAAGCATGTCACAATGCAGGAATTATCGTCAAGATGATAACAGGCGATCAACCTAGTACCGCAGTAACAATCGCACGACAAATTGGCCTCCATGGAGAAGTATTGACTGGCATTGAGATTGATTCACTAAGTGATGAAGAGTTATCCGTCAGAATTAAAACAATCAATATCTTCGCTCGCGTAAGACCTGAACATAAATATCGGATCGTTCAAGCTCTAAAAAGAAATGGAGAAATAGTAGCTATGACGGGAGACGGTGTCAATGACGCCCCCGCCCTCAAAGAGGCTCATGTAGGTATTGCAATGGGCAAGAATGGTACTGAGGTGACAAGATCAGTTGCAGATATTACTTTATGTGATGATAATTTCGCAACCATTGTCACGGCTATTCGTGAAGGTCGGGTAATATTCAAAAATATCCGAAAGTTTGTGGGCTTCCAATTGTCTTGCAATATCGCCGAACTTATTACCAACTTTATTGCCATCCTTATCAGTCCTCTATTTGGTTGGATGGTACCTCTTATTACCTCAATTCAAATATTATTTATGAATTTGATTACCGATGATGTCCCAGCTATCGCTCTAGGGCAAACAATCGGTGATCCTTTTATCATGCTCGAAAAGCCAAGACGAAAGGATTCAGCTGCTATCCTAAACCGTACCACTATCGTGTTTATTATTGGACTTGCACTATCTATGTGTATGTTCGCCCTTGTTATCCAGTATATTGGAACATCTATCCTAAATTTCTCGCCTGAATTAGCTCGTTCTACGACCATGATTGGATTTATTATTATTCAAGTTGCCAATTCATTTCAACTTCGATCATTTCGCAAGGGAGTATTCAATGAGTCATTACGAAGAAATATTTATCTAGTCTATGCGGCAATGATCTCAATTGGAGCAACTCTTATCGTTGTCTATACTCCACTAAATAAACTATTTGATACAGTACCTATCGGAAGTAGTAGCTGGTTTATTATCATTACCGCTACGATTTTGTATTTAATATATGTTGATCTTGTCAAACATATATATAACATGATTACAAGACGGGTCATCCATGCAAAGATGAAATGACAATCATGGCCAAATTAAGCTAAGGTATCTAGCCTTGCGATGCAGTCATCCTTTCCTAACAATTCCATGCTTTCATTAAGTGGTGGGGAGATTTTCTTTCCGGTTATAGCTACTCGCATCATCATAAAATAATCACCTCGCTTCATGCCAAGCGATTCACAAACCTTTTGCATCACTTCTCCAATCTTGGTTGCATTCCATTCGACAAGAGTTTGCAATTGATTATTTGTAGCTTGTATTGGGTCTTTGTATGAAATCATGTCAATCTCATACTCGGTTGGTTGAATGAAAATAAACTTTACGAGATCCCAATACTCAGATAGCTTCTTTATCCGCTCCTGTACGAGAGGCAATGACTTTTCAAACAATTCCAAATGTCCTTGAGTCAATTTATATGCTTCCTCATTGTATTCTTTCAAGTATTTATCAATTGATAATTGAAAATTGATAATTGAAAATTTTCTTACATATTCGCCATTCATCCAATCGAGTTTAGTAAGATCAAATGCCGGTCCAACTGCCTTAAGATCAGCAAAATCAAAAACCTGTACGAATTCTTGTCTATCAAATATTTCTTTCCCGTTGGGATGACTCCAAGCCATCAGGGCCAGATAATTAAGAATTGCCTCAGGCAGATATCCTTGTTGTTTGTACCAATCTACATTGGTATGACTTTGTCTTTTGCTCATTTTCGATTTATCGGGATTCCGAAGAAGCGAGGTATGATACCATTTGGGTTCATCCCAACCGAAATATCGGTACAACAACACATGCTTTGGGGCGGAGTTGATCCATTCCTCTCCACGAAGTACAGAAGTTATATTCATGAGATGATCATCCACTACGACTGCTAGATGATAAGTTGGGAAGCCATCAGATTTGAGGATGATTTGATCGTCAATAAGATTAGAATCAAACTCTACATCTCCACGAATGCCATCTTTGACAATGATCTTTTCGTTCTCTGGAATTTTCATTCTGATGACATATGAGCCTTTTTGCAAATCCTCTTTTTTGTGATGTTGAATTCGAAGTTTATCATTTATTACTGGGGCTAGTTTTCTTAATCGCTTCTCTTGACGAAATGCCTCAAGCTCTTCAGGTTTGAAAGTACAATAATATGCATAACCTTTTGTGACTAATTCCTCCGCATATTGTTGATAAAGAGACAATCTTTCAGATTGTTTGTAAGGCCCAAAGTCACCACCTTTTCGGGGGCTTTCATCCTCAATCAGACCAAACCAATCAAACGCGTCATAGAGTTTGTCTTCGGCTCCCGTGACGAATCTTTCGCGATCAGTGTCTTCGATCCGAACTATAAACTTACCCTTAAAATGCTTGGCATAGGCCCAATTAAATAGTGCTTGATACATGGTGCCTATATGAGGAAATCCAGTTGGCGAAGGAGCGATACGTGTGCGAATGCTTGTCATAAACTGTCAATATTAATATTTATACCTTTCTTCGACCTATCCATACTGCATCATCATAGGCAGAAGCAATATGAAGAGCAAAGTAATCTTTGAGGATTATCTTTATGCTATTTACTGATTATCTTTACTTTCTCGTTTCTTGATTATTAATAATCCCCAAATACCTAATAATAATGGTAAGGCAAATACATTTGCCCATTTAAAAACTTCTTTTTCACTTGATGATAATGATGGCAAGGGTAATGCAGTCAAAGCTCTTGAACGAATACCTGACAATGCCCCATCTGAAGCGAATTCATTGATAAGATTGATCGTAAAATCTAGATTGCCCGAACGACTCAAGAAATTATCTTGTACGAATCGACTACTTGAAATTACCATAATCTCACCCATATTCTTCTGGTTTTTTGCATATGCAATCAAAAGAGGTTGTTTAAGTTCAGAAGCACTTGGACTTATGATAGATTGTGGGTTGATATTGACCTCACCTGATCTTAACCAAGATTGTTTAGTTGCCCGAACAATCTCTTTTTGGGTAATATCAGTACGCTTAATAAGTGCTATCGATGATACCCATGGGAATGTAAGGTAATTGACATTTGAAGTGTATGAGGCGTCAGGATTGAAAACATTGGTTCGTAACCAAAAAGGATATAGCGTCCTATTGAATACATTATTATCCAACGTGACTGTCTCTGCCTGACTTGAAAGTACAAAATCATTATTCACTTTTATTCCATATTGATCAAATATCGGCTTGAGTTTGGATTCATTTGACGCCGCTATCATCGATGGATCGATACGCATACCATCAGTAAGGATGATTGCTTTGCCGCCTTTGTTAAGGTAGCTTATTAAGTTCTCAACTGCTTTATCAGATACTGGTTCGGATTGACTATCTAGAATAATTAGGGTTTTCTCATTGGTTGGCTCATTAGCGAGGTCTGTATTATTGACTGTGAATTGCTGTCCCAAGATTTGACGAAGTACCATCATACTCTCTGAGGGTGACTGGGCTTGAGCAATGGCCATACTCGCATTGTCGCCGACTATCCCCACTGCCAGATCTGACGTTTGTGATAGTTTGTATATGATTGAAGTAATATTATATTCGAGATTAGCTGGATCGATGCGTTGGATAGAAGATAATTTATCATTTATTTTCACTCCCAAACTAAAATATCCTGAAGATACTGCGAATTGATCATTGTCAATTTGTGAAAATTCCGTTTGTTGAATCCCATAATCTTGCATGGCTAACTTCTCAACTTGAGCATCAGTTTTGGGATCTACAGTCTTTACTGAAATCTTAGATGAACCCCTTTTATACTCTATCAATAAATCATTAACTTGATTTTTGGTGGTGATAAAAGAGGTTGGGATATTGTTACTTTGGAAAAAAGTTATCTCAACTGGGCTTTTTAATTCACGGATAATTTTGATTGTTGAAGGTGAGAGAGAGTATGCTTTGCCTCGTGACAAATCTAATCGTAAAGGGATATTTGTAATCAATAAGTTAGTCGCCACCAGCAGTGCAATGGCTACACCAATGATTACATCTCGAGAAGTTTGATCAAGTTTTATCTTTTTTAGAAATTGTGTAAGTTTCATATTCTTGCATTTCAATTAACAATGATTAAGTTCGCTTCTCTAAATTGAGAATTGTTAAAGTGATAAACACAACGACAGAACTTGTGAAATAGAATACTGACCTAATATCTAATATTCCTTTAATAAACACATCTAGATGATTGATGGGACTTAACGTGACTAATATATCCTGAATAACCTTTGGCAGTACATTGCCGACAAAGTCAGTCCCAATTACATTGAGAGCAAATAATGTAATGCTAGACAACAATATTGCAGTGACTTGACTATTTGTCATCTCCGAAAAGAAAATTGACAAGGCGATGCCCATTGCAAAGTAGAACAACAAGCCAATATAACCAACAATCACTTCTGGTAGATAGAGATTACTCCCTACACTTGAGCCAATAATATTTAGACTCACAGGTAATCCAATAGTCAGTGCCAACCCTACAGTCGAAATGATAAGAAGACAAATAAATTTTGCGATAATTATTTGTTTCTCAGTAAGTGGCAAAGTACGCAAAATCTCAATCGTATTTAATCTTCTTTCTTCGGCAATTGATCGCATTGAGATTGCTGGGATGAAAATCATCCCAATCCAAGGGATAAGCGAGAAGAATTGCCTCATGCTTACAGTACCAACCAAAAATACATCCTTTACAAACAGAAAGTTGGCAAATAATCCGAAGATTATCAGAATCATATAACCAAACGGATTATTGAAAAAGTGGCCGAGTTCTTTTTTGACAAGAGGTAACATATTACAATAAATAAACTTATTATTAGACAAAATTAATTTTTTCTTTAAATATTCTCTCTATCGATCCTTTCTCTTTGGGTTTATCACCGTCATATACTACCTGACCTTTATCAATAATAATTAGTCTCGTCGCTACATCTTCTACTTCTGACAAGATATGAGTCGAGAAGACAATGATTTTGGTTTCGGCTAGTTTCTTGATGAGATTTCGAATCTTCTCTTGTTCGATTGGATCCAATCCAGAAGTAGGCTCATCAAGAATTAATATTTTTGGATTGCCAAGAAGAGCGGCGGCAAGGCCCACTCGTTGTTTGTATCCACGTGACAACTGTTCGATTTTCTTATCCATCATATCTACCAACCCTACGTCATATACAATCTCTTTGATACTGCCATGTTTCTTAACATCACGGATGAAATGGAGATATTCGCTCACTTTCATATCAGTGTATTGAGGATTATTCTCCGGAAGGTACCCTATTTTGGTGGCGACAGCAATATGCTCATTGATTGGGTCATGTCCATCTACTTGAATTACTCCATTTGTCGGAGTAAGGAAGCCTGTGATCATCCGCATCGTTGTGGTCTTACCTGCACCATTGAGGCCCAAAAATCCAACCACCTCTCCCGTTTTGATTTCAAATGATATTTTATTTACCGCTATCTTTGAACCAAATTGTTTAGATACATTTTGAAGTGTGATCATACAGTATGAATTTGTACCAGCAAACAGTCATTTTTTCAACTTGAAATTTACAGAATTGTAAATTCTACAGATTATTTCACCCAAGCTTGAGCAAAATTTTGGGTAACTACTGTCCAGTCAATATTGTCAAAGAATGCATCAATATAGCCTGATCTAGATACTCCATAGTCAATAAAGTAAGCGTGTTCATAGGTATCCAGAGCCATTATTGGCGTCCCACCCCAAATGAAAAAGGTGTTTTGGGCATCGCCAATATAGTTAAAAAGCCTTTTTTCGGTATGGTTCCAAGCTGTCCACACCCAACCACGAGCTGCGATACCTGTAGCTTTTAAGTCTTTTTTGTAATGTTCAAAACTACCAAAATCTTTTTCAATTTGGGCAAATAAATCGCCAGCTGGACTACCTCCCGACCCACCAAGATGGCTAAAGTAGAGTTCATGGTTGATTATCCCCCCATAAGCGAAGGTAAGTTCAATTTTAAGTTCACGAATCAATGAATATGTTTGATTGGCTTTTGCATAATCATCATCTGTCAATCTGGTTAAGGCTTGATTAATCTCATTATATTTATTTACATATCCATTGTAGAGTTTAAGATGTTCATCAATCGTTTTTTTGGAAATGCCTCTCATATCGTACAACTTTGGCGAAAAGGCAAGTGAGACTCGTGGCATAAACATATGGAATAATATGGAAATTGGTAAGAGTAGAAAGCAAGTGAATAGTAGGACTTCTTGAGGCGAAACGCAACGGGAGAACAAGGTCCACAAACCCACAGTCAAATAACAATGGTCAATATCAATGGCCAAACAATTTTCAATTTCCAAATTCCAATTTTCAATAAGACATTGTTAATTGAAGATTGATTCAATCTTGTTATTGATATTGTTATTGCTATTTTTTTGCTATTGTTATTCCTTGCTATTGCGATTGTTATTGTTATTTGTTTACCGCTACTGTTTACTGCCTCGTCCGCCGTATCGGCGGGTTACTTTTCTATGTTTTTAGTGCTTCTTGAAGACGCCAAGCACGCACTGCCTGATGATCACCACTTTTTAGAATTTCTGGCACTTTCATGCCCATGAATTCATCGGGTCGTGTGTAGTGGGCGCTTTCTTTGATCCGTATTGAGCCTTTCTTATTCATTTTATCTGGTATTACAATACCTAATTTATCAAGTTCAGCGACACTCACTTGGGAGAAGCTCTCATTTATGGTGGCATCGTCCTTTTTTAATACTCCCGGGATTAGGCGGGTTACGGAATCTGCGATGATTGCGGCTGGCAACTCGCCACCAGTTAGTACATATTGACCGATTGATATCTCTTCGTCAACGAAACTCATGACCCTCTCATCAACTCCTTCATAGTGACCAGCGATAATCACCAAATGATTAAGCATTGAATATTTCTCGGCTTTTGCTTGAGAATATGTGTTGCCCTTTGCCGAGGTGAGCATAATTTGCACTTTTGCCTTTTGCCTTTTGCCTTTTGCTTCCTTTGTGGGTTGGGTCAACTCCTGTCCAAGTAATGAGCTCAAACATGCATGGATTACATCGACTCGTAACACCATCCCTGCCCCACCGCCATATGGCCTATCATCGACTGTGCCATATGAGTCTTTAGCAAATTCGCGAAGATTGACAAGGTTTATTTCGACCAATCCATTTTTATTGGCTTTTCCTACTATGCTCTCGGTAAGAAAGCCTTCAAACATTGTCGGAAAAAGTGTGATGATTGTAATTTTCATGGGTTTATTGTCCAATTATAAAGACCAAAAATCATAATTGCGGTCATAATAATGGTAGTTATAAGTATGCCAATTTGACCTGCCCGCTTATATGAAACATAAGCTGTATATAACCAGAATATTTGTGCGACAAGTGAAATTCCAAAACCAAGTTGAGGGTTTTTGTTGGCAGTAAACCAATAACCACTAATAGTTAGTATTGGTAAGACGATTTGGGTTGCCTTATCAAACCAAGTTTGATTTTTCGACATAAGCAGTTATTATAGCAGTATGATAAAAATTATCATGATCTGGCTAATCCGAGCCTACCAAAATACATTTCCACTAAGGTACATGATTGGACGTAATCTTCAACTCCCATACCACCCTTGTAAATTCAATCCCACTTGTTCTGAGTACACACTTATTTCTATTCAGAAATACGGAGTACTTAAGGGCATCCGTCTTGGCTTTGCCCAACTTATGCGATGTTGGTAAAATGTTTATAAAATGAGTGGGCATTTCATGTTGTGATAAATCAAATCGAGATTGTTTCATAAACGTAATGATTAATAAAATGTAAATATGCAGTTAAAGCAGAAGAAAAAGTAGGCCTAACGCCAACAATGAAGACTATTCAAACAGAAGTTGTGATAAATAATTGTAGTCAACATATTACAAGTTTTTAAATCTTCCTAATTTAATTTCGCGGGCTCCTCGAGTGACTGTCGCCACTCCGACCCCAAGAGCGAGTGCGATCTTGTGATGGGCAACACCTTTCTTTATCATTTTAATAATTTCGATTCGTTGAGCTAGTTCTTCTATTTCATTTTCGGTAAATAGACCTCTCATAAGGTTACGCATTGCAACGCCACTTTTGGCACTGTTAAGTAATTTGGATACGGAAGTTAGTTGGGCGATATTCATAAGTTTGTTTAGTGATTATACTAGTATACTAGTATAATATCAATAAGGTTATTGACACTGGTCTAATAATGTTCTAATATGAAGTACATTGTTACAAATTGATTTGCAACAATACTATGGCAGCCAAGAAAAAGACCGCAAAGAAAGCCGCAAAGAAAGTTTCAAAAAAGAAATAACTTTGTGATTGTTCGGCCCTCGGATTATCATCTAGTATGATAACGAGGGTTTTTGTTTTTGTCCAAATAGCATGTCCCTCATTCGCCTCTTCCAAACCCGAACTTCGAGCGTATACTTACAATATTGTTAATTAATTCTTTCCCCAAAATGGGTAGACTAAAACTATTCCTCGATTCTTGTGATCCAGCAGATACCCAGAAAGCAATCAAACTATTAGGGTCAATCGATGGTCAAACCACAAATCCGACTTTGCTTACCAAAAATCCTGAAATCCAACAATATCTTATCCAAGGTAAGAAGCTCACTCTTATTGAACTACTTTCATTGTATAAACAAGCTATTGAAGGCATCGCTAGATATACAGATGGAGCTATCTCAATTGAAGTTTATGCAGATTGGAATACTACAGCTAGTGAAATGCTCAAACAAGCCCAAGTCATGCAATCATGGAGTAGTAATGGATATATTAAATTTCCAACAATCCCAGAAGGACTTAAGGCGGCAAACGAATTCACCAAATTAGCTGGACACGCAAATATGACACTGGTCTTTGATCAACAACAGGCAGCCGCTGTCTATAGTGCAACCCGTTACACACAGGGCACGTCGTTTGTGTCTCCATTTGTTGGACGTTTGGATGATCGCGGACTATATGGCTTAGATATCATCCGAAATATCCGCACAATGTATGATACTTTTAACAAATTGAATGGTAGAAAGTCCGGTCATGTCGAAATATTGGCCGCATCTATCAGGACTCTTGATCATATGTATGGAGCCATAGCATTTGGTACAGATATTATCACCGCCCCTATTTCCCTCTATCAACAGTGGTTAACAGATGGTTCAAAAATACCTACCATTCCCCCACCTAAGCCAGATATACTTAAGCATATTGACTATGAACAAATTAAGTATTCAGAAGATTTTGCATCATATTCAATCGATAGGTCAGAAACAGGGTTGTTAAACCAAGGATTAATGAAGTTTGCAAAAGATTGGAACACAGTTATTGACAATACATAAGACTATTACAATTTATTTAACATCATGAACCATCTTGTTCCCGCTGATGTACCTTTTGATGTGCGAAGTACCTATATTAGTAACCTTGAAACGATTACTCATGGAACAGGTCGACTGTTTCTCTTTGCAGGTGATCAGAAAGTTGAACATCTTAATGCCGACTTCGTTGGTGAGGGCATAGCGATTGAAGACGCTACACCTGAACACCTATTTAATATCGCAAGTAAAGCTAAGATTGGAGCGTTTGCAACCCAGCTAGGACTTATTTCAAAATATGGATCTGACTTCACATCTGTACCATATATTGTCAAACTAAATGCAAAAACCGATCTCGTCAAGATTAGTCAGAAAGATCCGCTCTCTGCGTCATGGACATCAATAGACGCCCTAATGCGATTTAAAAAATCAAGTGGTCTTAATATCGTTGGCATTGGATACACAATCTATCCGGGAAGTGAGAATGAGGCCCAAATGTTTGCCGAAGCAGCTAAATATGTCTTCGAAGCTCATCAACATGGACTTATATCGATAATTTGGAGTTATGCTCGGGGTAAAGCTGTCCAAAATGAAAAAGATCCCCATATAGTTGCAGGTTGTGCTGGAGTTGTCGCATGTATGGGTGCAGATTTTGTCAAGATAAATGCTCCAGTATCAGACACTGTGTCATCAAGTGAAGCTCTTAAAGAAGCCGTATCGGCTGCAGGCAGGACCAAAGTCATCTGTGCTGGAGGTGGAAATATGGGGGCAGGTGAATTTTTACAATCATTACATGATCAGATCCACATCGCAGGATGTGCTGGTAATGCTACTGGGCGAAATATCCACCAAAGACCACTTGTTGAAGCAATCCGTTTTTGTAATGCGATCTATGGGATGACTGTTGATAATTTATCGGTGGACGAAGCCATGCGTATATACGAGCAGATATAACTCAATTTATCATCTGATATATGACTCACAAATCGCCAAATGGTGCTTGTCTTGAGGTTGATCCTTCAACACTAAGTTTTGCCATGGATTTGGCATACGAAACAGGGTCTCTCATGCGATCAAAATTTAATCCAAAAGGACTCTCATATGAGACGAAGATGGACTTGTCACTTATTACCGCAGTTGATGTCGCTATTAATGATCTAATTATCTTAAGAATCAAGAAACGCTACCCAAAACATAGTATTTTAGGTGACATTATTAATCCACCTAAAGATATTACTGATTATGTTTGGGTTTGTGACCCCATAGATGGCACTCAATCCTATGCTATGGGTGTGCAATTGAGTGCCTTCTCTTTGGCACTTACCTATAGAGGATCTGTCGTCCTTGGAGTTATTTATCAACCTTTTACAGATCAGTTATTTCATGCCATCGTTAATCGTGGTGCCTATCTAAATGGCATGCCTATCAGTGTTAGTAAGATCGACAACATCGCAGATTCAACTTGTTTTTTCTCCTACAAAAGTCATCATACTTTCGACATTTCAAATACTATTAAGTATTTACTCAATCACGACAAACGGACTTACAATTATGGTTCAACTGCCTTCTCATGCTGTCTTATAGCCTCAGGTCATAATGAGCTTGATATTTTTGCTGGGACTCAAGCATATAGTATCGCTGCTGCGAAGATCATCGTCACAGAAGCTGGGGGTAAAGTGACTGATTTATTTGGCAATGATCAACGTTATGATAGATTATTACAAGGAGCAATTATTTCAAATGGACTTGTTCATCAACAATTGATTGATCTCCTGAAAGATACTAAGAGACAACATATTAGTGATTAAATATTATTTTTTATTTTATGTCCAAAATAAAAATTGGAATCAACGGATTTGGTCGCATCGGTCGAGCAGTTACTCGAATTGCACTTGATAATCCAGATATTGAATTAGTAGCAATAAATACTCGAAAAGGCCAAAATGAGCTGATGCGATATTTACTCCAATATGATACTGTATATGGGAAGTATCATCGGCAAGTTGAGTTTGATGACAAGGGACTTATTGTTGATTCTCAACCGATAGCAACCACTCTTGCAGATAGTCCCGAGAATATCCCATGGGGTGAATATGGCGTACAAGTAGTCATTGACGCAACTGGTGCTTTTACCAAAATTAAGGATCTTTCCAAACATATCACAGGTTCCGTCAAAAGGGTCATCCTAACAGCCCCAGCCAAAGATGATACACCAACAATTGTGCTTGGAGTCAATGAATCAGATGAATTACTCAACTCACCAGTATTATCCAATGCTTCTTGTACCACCAATTGTGCTGCCCCGCTTTTTAAGGTATTAGATGATTCTTTTGGAATAAAGGTTG
>Ga0247841_10009719_pt1 | contig 13360 bp, 16 predicted proteins | sample LaCruzMarch2015__2_FD_192410 | JGI IMG/M metagenome (GOLD analysis project Ga0247841, IMG submission 192410) | Freshwater microbial communities from meromictic Lake La Cruz, Castile-La Mancha, Spain - LaCruzMarch2015_18m | ecosystem: Environmental > Aquatic > Freshwater > Lake | place: Spain...
GAAACAATCGTCGAGCTGCTCCAGATCCTAGGCCTCATGCTGAGGGATCAGATGATGCTGACGGCGGTTGCGAACGAGTGCTGGACCATAAGGCCCATCAGCGAATGGGATATCACCCACCCCTGTATCGAAGACCTGATGGCTCAGTACGAATGGCCTCGACGCGCAACCCTGCAGTTTGACAAGATCGAGCACCGCATGAGCCTTTACTTCATTTCCGGACACTGCATCATTTCTGCTGGTTGCCCGGAATCCGAAGAACGGGTCGAGATCCGGGTCATCGCTGAAAAATGCGATTCTTCCGAATCAATGGGGCTCGCTTACTGGGTCCTCAAGGTCTGGATGCAGTTGAAGGATGGAACCATCCACCGGTTCCACTTCCAGTGTCATCTTGGGTATGGCTCAGATCGAGACTTCCTCGCGGAAAGCATCGAAAAAATGCGCCCCCTGCCTCCTGCCAGGATTTCGTTCAAGGATTCGAGCGATGTCGCGGAAGAAGGAGCATTAGAATGAAGATCATCCTCGTTGTTCCAGACCGAGATCCTCATGAACTGCGCCGCATCATCCTGAGCCTTCGCTCCAGAGAGCTACTCTAACTCCCAGATCTGGCGCCCGTACGGGATTTCGACCTGGTACCGTTTGCGCCGGACGGTGATCACCACCACTTCGAAATCGAGAGACTGATGCACGCTCTCGAAGCAACTCGGCCGGCACCGGTCTTGTTTCTGGAACGAAGTGAACGGGCTGAGCTCAGAGCCCTCCTTCCGGATCCGGAAATACGTCCAAACCTCGACGGTCTGTTTGATCATCACGAACCGCCGCAAGAGTTGCTGGACAAGATGCTCTTGGCTGGAACCCTGGCCCTGCAAGCATCGGTAGACAGCCTCGACCGAACAGCAGAGTTGGACGCGGCGTTCGCTGACCTCAAAGAGAAGAAAGAGCATCCCTACGGAAAACGCGACTACCTCAAGCCGCAGACTCGCTTCGGCCAACACGGTCAGGCGAAGTTTCGCGGACGACCCTTTGCCAGAAACGGTTTGCACAAGTAGTGGGAGGAGAGTAATCTCATGAAAATCATCGCCAGACCTAACAGCGACGATGCTGGCAAGAGAAACCTCATCAAGCTTGCCGAAGACAACGGCATCTTCATACTACCAGAAAACGCCCTGCATGCGGTCCTCATGATCGAAGCTACCGAGCATGGCGGTGCGGGAGCGGATAGCAACGGTTCCGGCACGATAGTCACCAACTACTTCGGCGAACCGTTACGCCCGTTCTGTAGGCTCTCCCATGTAGACATCCCGAATGGGACACACGCCTACTTCCTCGTTGCAGATGCGCTCGTAACAGTCGAAGGATTCCCTGAGAGCAACAACATCCGCATCACAGGACACTCGATCGTAAAAGAGGACAATGATCCACGTTGCTTGCGAATTATGTCGACCGAGATGTGGGTGGGTGCCCTTGCTGACCTCCCCGACATCGCTTTCGGCAAGTTCAGAAAAGCAGCAGAAGCCGCCCACGCCAAGGGCCACTGCTACCACTGCCGGCACGTCCACTTCATGGCGGCCTAGATAGTGACACCAACAACCCCAGCAAAGTGAGGGACCATGCATACACTCGCTTTTGGAGGTGACGCATTCACCGTTGGGCAACTCTTGCGCTGGTTTATATGGCCAGACAATGTCGTTAACCACCTGCCCGACAACGGAACAACCCTGTACGACTGGTGCACAAAGATCGACGAGCCGGACGTGATCCTCTACCTGTTCGAGCCCGAAAGCGCGGACCTGGAAGATGATCTCGAAGCATTGGCGCTTGTGCGACTGGGACAGCCCCAGATCCGCATCATCTGTGTGAGCCAAGACATCCTGCCGAATATCGATCTCGGAAAAATCATGACGCTGGGCATCCCCATCATAACGACCTCGATCGAAGATCCCGGTTACCGAGAAGTCCTCGCACTCACCACAACCAAGTGGCCCGGTTTCAACCCCACGAGAACCTTCACCCCGGCCATCGTTCGCACGATGCCCGACACGCAGAGCTAATTCGCACACTCCCCAAGGACACGGTCTGAGGGGAGTTTATTTATGTTACGAATAGCTCCATATATGTGAATTTACGAATTATTGTTTTACGATGACAAGCACTAATTCGTAACATCAGATTAGAAGTTCTATTCGTAACGACTGCTTGACAAAACCCACTAAAAGCCCTACATTTATTAGTCCGACAAACAGGACGTAAACCAACCTTGAGGCGACTCATGAACTTCCTTTTCTTCGGTGGCAACGACAATTTCGTTCGGCGCGCACAGATCGAGCTCAGCGCCATTGGGCACGGGCTCGAAATCGTCAGTAACACTGGAATCAACCTTGTGCGGTGGATGCAGCAGTACGGCATGCCCGACGCAGTGTTCTTCGGCCAGGACACCGAGTTCCCGAACAACGAGTACCTGATCCCGGCCATGAAGAAGGTGCGAGAGGCTTACCCAGAGCTGCACCTCGTGTACGTGAGCGTCCTCGTCATGCACGACCCGAAGTTCGCGCCGATCGTCGACCTCGGCATCCCGTTCTACGCGATCATGCAGCCGGACGATGAGTTCGCACAGCTGGTCGCACTCGCCACGACCAAGTGGCCGGGGTTCAACCCGGGTCGCGGGTTCACGCCCGCGATCGTACGCAACCTGTAAAGGAGGCCGCCATGCATTTCGTGCTTTTTGGAGGCGACTCCACCTTCGCTGAAACACTTCAAATGCTGTTCGAAGACCTCGGGCACACGATAGACGGCTTCCTCAACACCGACCACCCGCTGGTTGACTGGATCTCGCAAAACGGTCTGCCCGACGCCGTGTTCTTCGGTGCAGATTGGATCTTCGAAGACTACATCTACCTCATCCCGATGATGCAACGCGTCCACGAGATCTATCCCGACCTGCACCTTGTGTACGTCAACATCGGACTGCCGCCGGCCGCCATCAATCAAGATCAAATACTGAAAGCCATCATGGCTCTCGGCATCCCGATCTACACGTTCATGTGTGACGATGAAGATCACGAGCAACTCGTTCAACTCGCCACCGCGAAGTGGCCAGGATTCAACCCGAAGCACGGGTTCACGCCAAACGTCGTTCGTGGCTTGCCCAAGACGCAAGTCTGAGCTATTCGCCCCTTCTCTCAGAGAGTTGGGGCGATATTTATTTACAGGATTGACAAAAGCCAGCCATTTGCTATGGTTATCTGTTCCTGTTCGATAACCGCCGAGGAGTGCTACAAATGGAAATACATCTTGGAACCCGACTGGAAATCAGCCTAAGCCCTGAGCAGCGGCTACGCATCCGACTGAACCTGCGCCTAGCCCTGCTGGAAACCCTGAGCAACGACCGCTATCGCGCCAAGGCCACGTGCCCCGCCTGTAATCGTCGGCTGACCTCGATGGAAATCCTCAAAGGCTTCCGACGCGACCCGCGCGACTACACGACCCGCTGCCCTCGTTGCGGCCATCGCTTCAATGCGCAGCTGATCCTCACAACGCCGTCCGGCCAGATTGAGCTGCAACTCTTCTGCGCCGAACAAACGTTGAACCAACTTCTGGGCAAAGACTGTTTCAAGCCGATCGAGTTCATGAAGGTGTTCCCGTCGGTGTACCGAAGCGTGCTCTTCCACTTCGGCAGTCTGAAGGCAGCCTTCACCAAGTTGAAGGTGAACTACCGCTACTCAGAAAAACACCTGCAGTGGCAGAACAAGGTGCGCCGCTTCCTGGGCAGGTTGCCTGACGCTGTCATCGCGAGTGCGGTGGGCGTGTCCACCAGCAGCGTGCGCAAGCTTCGCATAAAGCTGGACATCGCCCCCAGCCGCGACAACGATTAGATCGAATGCGCTGTTACAGACATCCTGTGACAGCGCTCTTTTTTTCTTGATAAATCATTCATAATCAGCTACCATTGGAACTAGAAATAACATAATTTATGGATATTCAACCAAACCAAAATAAATCTCTTGAAATTTCTGTTGACTCAGAAAAATATTTACGTTTACCAATTAAAACACATGTTATAACTGCAGAGGATGATATTGTTTCTGTGGTTGAAAAATATGTTACACCCTTTAAAAAAGCCAATGATTTTTTATTTATTAGCGAGCGTGTTGTTGCGATTTCTCAAGGTCGCGCTTTTCCAATCAAAGAAATTAAACCTTCTTGGCTCGCCAATGTTTTAGTAAAGTTCGTACATAAATCGCCATATGGGATTGGTCTTGGCAGTCCGTGGACTATGGAACTAGCAATTAAAGAAGCGGGCATTCCTCGAATGTTATTTGCAGCTTTTATTTCTGCAATTACAAAACCATTTGGAGTACGTGGAATGTTTTATAAAGCAGTTGGTAAAAACATAAATGCAATTGATGGACCCTGCGATTATACTTTGCCACCATACAACAAGTATGCAAAACTCGCGCCATTAAAACCAAATAAAGTTGCGAAAGAAATAAAAAATAAAATGGACCTTGAAGTTGTCATCATCGATGCGAATGATTTGGGTGTAAATGTTTTGGGAAAATCAAATTTAGAAATTACAGATAAATTTTGTGAAAAAGTTTTTAAGGATAATCCGTTGGGGCAAACCAATGAGCAGACACCGCTGTGCCTTGTTAGAAAAGTTTAGTGTGGGGCTCGACGAGGGCTCAGTCTCCTGAGCCCTTACAAACAACAGTGCCCCACAGACAGGGATCCGCATTTTGCGGGTCTTTTTGTTTGCCTATAATGACAACAAAGGCAGGATTGACAAAACAAAATTTTTGAATCAACCTATTAGTATCCAACTGTAGCGAGCAGTGGAACGTCTTAGGGTTTATCCCTAGATAAGGGTGTTCGTGTCTGCACCATCTCAGACACATCTTCAAGGAGGTGGCCTTTATGGCTACAAAGCAGCAAGATGCTTGCTGGATCGTCGATCGTCGCCGTCCTGTTACGGGAGTCCCCGCCAAGTACGACTTTGCCATGTTCCTCTTAGGGGAGCGTTATGCCAGGGTTGAAATTCAAGGGATACGCCACAGCTGTGATAACTGTAGTGTCACTCAACCATACTGCAGACACTTCATGGACTGCAGTGGTGGCTTGCTACTCAAAGCCCTCGGTTATATCAACCCCGACTTGGACAGGAAGAACTTCCTCGTCTGGGCTGTAGCCGTAGAAGGGCGCAACGAAAAGCTGCTGGACAAGTTCCGGCTCAACTCAGATCCTGCTCAGATTCTCCCAAACGGGATTCAACTCGTACGCCTTTGGCTCAGCCCGGGCAACCGGTTCATGAACTGGGTAGAACCTTGCGAGCCAGCTTCGCTTCCTGAACTTCTCGGCTCGCTAGGTCTTAAAGCGTGAGAATGAAGGATCGCAACGACACTGACAACAGTCCGACAACCTGATCTCACCGCCTCGCTGCACACAAACAGCGGGGCGTATTTTTTTCTTAAGGTTGATTTTTTGAATAAAATGTTATAGTATACTTTTGTGTTAAGAAACTTGGGCGCATAGCTCAGTGGTAGAGCAGTTGCCTCTTAAGCAATTGGTCGAGGGTTCAAATCCCCCTGCGCCCACCATTCTTCGCGTAGCGAAGAATGGTGCACCCATCTATATCATTAAAAATTTTATTACCTGTCTTTCGCTTGTACTTCAGGGCCCGTAGCTCAGTTTGGCTAGAGCGCTTCCATGGCATGGAAGAGGTCAGGAGTTCGAGCCTCCTCGGGTCCACCATTCTTCGCGCTCGCCGTCGCGTAGCCGCTATGGCGGAGCACGGCAGCGAAGAATGCAGTCCGAAACTTTAGTGAAGGACCGCAATGCTTCGAATAGCAGACCATTCAATGTTAATTTAAAAAACATGCTACACACATACACAATTAAAACTTGGTCGAGCTTCAAATAAAAAAACATCCGCCTGTTTGTCAGTTATGGGTGTTTTTTATTTATTAAATAAATTTTAATTTATGATTCAGTTAACAGAACGTTCGTTTAAAAAAATTGTAATTACGCTTGCATTGTATTTAACTTCATTGTTTGCCGCCAATACGCTTGGCTTAAAAATCATGCCCTTTCTTTTTGACTCGCATTTATCCGTTGCTGTATTTTCTTTTCCCATTGTTTTTTTAATGACTGATGTCATTGGCGAAGTTTATGGCAAACATATTGCTAAGTTTTTTGTACTCGCTGGATTTATTAGCACTACACTTTTTATTGCTTATTCCTTTTTGTCTCTTGCACTACCCTGGTCTGAAGCCGGACTTTGGGCAAAGGAAGGCTACAATCAAGTTTTTGGAATTTCAATCCGAATCGCGATTGCCTCAATCGTGGCTTTTTTAATTGCTGAATATCAAGATGTTTTAACTTTTTTCTTTGTCCGCGAAAAACTGGGCGTAAAACCGTTTTGGTTACGATCTCTACTCTCAAATCTTTGGTCTCAATTACTCGACACTACAATTTTTATGGTAATTGCTTTTGCCGGAGTCTACGAAACAAAAACACTCATCAGCATAATTGTAACTTGGTGGTTATTCAAAGTCGCCATGGGCGCATTATATACACCCTTATCTTATACCGGAATTTACTTGCTTCGAGAAAAAGATAAAACAACTTTGACTTCATAAAAATTTCCAATCTGTCTTCTTTTCGGGTACAATATAATCAGATTTTTTCTTGCCCCGCATTTTAATGGAACACTTTATAGTGCGGGGATTTCTGAATTATTTTTTATGCCCACACTTAAACATTTAGTAAAATACTTCCACGAAAACAAAACAGTGCAAAAACCAATCTACTTTTTGTGTTTGATGATTTTGTTTTGGTCCATCTACGATGGCGCCATGTCCTTTTTGGCTCCAATTGTCATCACAAATAGCGGATTAACTGCAACCATGATGGGCATAGTTATTGGCACATCATCAATTGCCGGAGCGCTTTTTGATTTTTTTGTGTGCCGCGTTTTCAAAAACACACATTATCGAAAAGTTTTCATGATCATGTTTGCTTGTTGTTTAATTTACCCTGTCATACTTTTTAAAGCCAATACTTTTGCTATTTATGTTCTTGCCATGGCGATCTGGGGTGTTTATTTTGATTTAAAAAACATTGGCAACTTTGATTATGTCGGCCGTTTTACGCAGAAAGCTAAACACTCTGATAGCTTCGGTTTAGTCCAGGTTTTTTTATCACTCGGCTATTTAATTGCCCCAATTATGGTCGGCGCCATTATCGCAGAGACGCTTGATTGGAAACCCTTTGCCTTGGCTTGGATCTTTTTGGTGATTTCAATTTTATTTTTTGGCTTATTAATTTTATTCACGCACAAAGAACCTACCGTATCCGTCGATGAACGCAAAGAAAGAAAACGCAGTACTTGGTCCGAAGCAAAACTCTGGGGACAGATTGGTAAAATTCTTTTCCCTGTTTTACTGTTAACTTTATTTTTAAATTTGATTGATGCTTTTTTCTGGACTGTGGGCCCCCTCTTTGCCGAAAGCATGCAGGGAATGGAGAAGTTCGCCGGATTTTTTATGACAGCATATTCTTTGCCAGCCTTACTCGTTGGTTGGTTCGTGGGATATTTCACACGCAAGTTTGGTAAACGTCGTACAGCAGCATTAACACTTTTGATTGGCTCGATTATTATGAGTTTAATTTATTTTGCGCACGCACCGATCATGATTATGCTCACAATTTTTTGCGCTTCATTATTTATTTCCATGTCTTGGCCAGCCATCAATGGTGCTTATGCAGATTACATCAGCGAAGCTTCTATTTACGAAGAAGAAATTGCTGGGCTGGAAGATTTTTATACTAATATTGGTTATGTGATAGGCCCAATGTCCGCTGGTTTTTTGGCCGATCGACTTGGTAACGGCGGGACATTTTCTGTGCTCGGAATTTGCGGCGTGATTTTAGCGTTCTATTTACTTTTACATTCGAAGAAACATATTAATGTGGTGAAGGAATTGAAAAGTTAATACAAAAACAAAAAAGAGGTTTCAACTTCTTTTTTTGTTTAAAAAAATATCCCCCCTGCGCTGTGACGCAAGAGGGTTTTCTATCTACCCGAAGTTGTCGACATCGAACTCGAACGTCTTCATGTGATTATTGCCGTAGTCGAAATGGAAGGTGGTGACGATGCGAGAGATTGCTGTGACTCCGTTTGTTCGGAGGATTTCAGCCATCTCGGCTTTTGCTTCTTGGTGGAGAAGCATCGTGCCGCGTAGATCCAGCCTCCTTTTGTGCGCGGCTCCGCAAACCGCATGGGCTTGGAGAATGACCGAATCGATGTCCGGCTTCATCTCGATCGCTTCCAAGAGCTGTTCTACCAGGAACTCTCGACCGTGAACGTTTCCAAAGCTAGGAGCAATAAGCAGCGGCCCGCCATTGCACGTGAACTCGTGGGGAACGATCACTCGGTCACGCTGCTGTCCACGCATGAGGCGAAGAAGATATTCAATTTGCTCGGCACGGTGGCCATCACCGCAAACGAAGAGGTATGCCTTGTTGGGGAACGTGGCCTTGTTGACGTATCGAAGACGTCCGTCTGCGAGCAAGGTGTCATGCAAGGCTCGGTCTGTGGCCGTTAACAAAGTGGTCATAGAACCTCCGAGATATGGGGGTTGAGCAGATAATAGAATACAGCTTTCTGGAAAAAGTTTCAAGGGTGGTTTTTTGCCATGATTAATTATGATTTATATGATTACCATGATTTCCCGCTTCGAACGCAAAGCACAACGAACAAGGCGGGAAAATCTACGGAATAGTTACAAATAATTTATCTTTTGTTCAACAACATTAGAACCAAACCAATCATTCTTTCCTTGTCTTTAGGATTACTTTCCGCGATTAAAAGAGTCAAAGCCGTCAATGCTTCAGGAGTCAAACGACGAACATCTAACATTTTTATTTTTTGTAAAAACCAAACAAAAGCAAAGGCTCCACTACGCTTATTCCCATCAACAAAAGGATGATTTTTAACCATAAAATATAATAAGTAAGCTGCTTTTTCTTCTAAGGTTGGGTAAAGATCTTTCCCTCCAAATGCCTGAAAAACATTACCAATAATTCCACGCACACAATCTGTTTGTTTTTCTTGTCCAAAGAGATCACTTGCTTCCTTCTTTTTTGTAAGTTCTACTTTTAGTTGGTAAAGCGATTTGTTCAATTCTTCTGCCGTAATTTTTACATGCTTTTTATTACTTCCTTTTTTGGGGAACAAAATTTTATCATAGGCATCAAGAGAGAACCAAGTCCCGGCAAACATTTTAATTAATTCTAAAACATCTTCTGACTTTATTTGTCCACTCTCTGGTAATAATTCCTTAACATCATCCACTGCACGTAAAAACTTGTTATACTTTTTTACTAAACGCTTTTTGTTAATTGTAAAACCTTCCACAAGATGCTTGTGCAAAATCTTTGTTGCCCATTTTCTGAATTCGATAGCTACTTGAGAATTTGTTCTATATCCAATAGACAATATTACGTCTAAAGAATAAAACATGACTAATTTATCAGAATTTGCAATATGCATTTTTTGCATATTGCTTTTTTCATCGACTTCGCCGTCTTTTAGAATATTCCCAATATGACGTGAGACTACGGACTGATCAACGCCAAACAATTTAACAATTTGCGCCTGGCTAGCCCATATAGTTTCCTTCTTGAAGTCTCCCTTTAACTCAATCGCACCAGATTTGTTTTGATAGATAACAATTTTGTTTTTCATATGCAACCATTTTATCTTTTATACTTCAAAGTTAACGAATCTAGGTGATAAAATGGCTGATACGTACCTATTGACAAATTACTAATCTGATACAAATCTACAAACAACCACACGAAAAGTAATATGCACTTTTTGCATATTGCTTTTTATTTTCGTCAGTATGTGCAAATTTTGCACAAAGTGAAAAACTAACCTTGACTAAACCCCAATATTTTCGTAAGATTCACAGTCCGGTTCGAACAACTGGTTTGAGGTGTTCCCGTGGCCGAAGTAAGCGTAAGCTGGAAGTTCGCTGTTGCTTTGGACTGGAGAGGTGCAGGGTTCAGTCTCGACGAAAAAAGACACGCGATAATCGGAACCATCGTCGAGAAAAAAACGCTCCTGGTCGTGGAAACCCCCAGCGAGATGATCCTGTCCCTCGAAAACGCGATTAGCTTTGTTGATGGGTATGCGACCCCTCATCCCACACACGAATACAAGCTCCAGAATTCGAAGTGGGAAGTCACTTTCGACCAAGAAAGCTTCAAGCTGTTCATCCGCCTCCAGAAGCAGGCGGTCATCACCATCTCGCTGAACCGCGGCGAACTGCGCAAGATGGATTGGTACACGGCATTGGCCATGAACTGGCTCAACGCCGAAATGACCATAATCAGCACTGATCGCGGTGGACGAATCAGTGTCGGCCAAATAAGTGAACTCACCACCTTCAGAGCGCAGACATTCATCGTAAGAAGAAATGTCACATACCCTTACGATGGTGGAGCACGTCTGCCTCGTGAAGATGGGGATATTCTCGGCCGTGGGCAAGAAGCCTGGTGGTGTGAAGCGACACGAACGTTCTACGTCACCGGCAACAACATCACTCGTATCATCAAGCTCGCTTGAACCAAACTCACAGACACTGGGGGTTTACATGGCCGACAAACGCAAAGTGTCCTGGGAATTCTTCCTCGGATTCTTCCTGGTCGATGCCGAGATGACGATCGAACAGCCCGTCGCCGGAGCGCTGTGTACCAGCACTGGCCGCATTACGAAGGTCGACTCGAACGGGTCCAACGTTTTCTTCTCTCGTAGCGACATCACCTACTCGCAAGGTACCAGTAACGATCTGCCGAAGACGGACCGGCCCTCGATCAGCAAGCAAGAAAAAGTGTTCTACGACGATGACGAACGCACCTTCTACGTCGAGAACAGGAATCGCAAGATCAGTATCCGCCTCAACTGATCAGTACAAACCGCCGACACCATCATTGGTTGTCGGCGGTATTTATATTACGAATAACAGCACCAGATCAAACTGTTGTGTGTTTTACCGGGCTTGACCCGGTATCCAGACACCCCCAAAAAAACAAATTAAAGAGTTCGACTGGACGCCGGATTAAATCCGGCGAAACAAATCAGCATACCTTGCCTTTATCAAAAAGAATGGCTACCATATAGCCGAACGCAACACCAACGTGGAGACCACCATGTTCAACCGCAAGCACCGCGCCCAAGCTCGAATCATCTGGCGCTGGGTGGTAAACCTCTGGCGCGCGCTCATCCTCGGCAAAGATCATGTTCTGCCGTTTGTGAGCGTCTTTCATTTGACGCATCGTTGCGACGCCAATTGCACTTGGTGCAGCCAACGTGCGGTAATCGGCGAAGAAGAACACCCGGAGCAGCCGCTCGAAAAACTGCGGACGATTCTGCTGAAGCTCTTCAAGATTTCGCCGGCACTCTACATCACGGGAGGAGAACCGACCTTGTGCGAAGAGTTGGTTCCACTCTTGAAGATGGCGCGCGAAATCGGTTTCTGGCCAATCACGGTCAACACCAACGGGCTCCAGCTGTACCGCTTTCCCGAGATCCTCCAATATGCAGACCGCACCGTGGTGAGTTTGCACAGCCATGATGTGCACCTCCAATGTAAGATTCTTGGAGTTCGGCCTCGAGGCGTGTTCCGTCTGATCACACACCTGAGGGCTTTTCGACGCATCGCCGAAGACTACGGAAACAAGCTCCTCGTCAACTGCGTTCTATCGTCGGAGAATGTTCATTGGGCAGCTTCTGTCTTGAAGTTGTGCATCTTGGATAGGACACCGCTCATCATCAACCCGGCGATCATCGACCGCAACCCAGCCCTCGAGTTTGCCTCGGCCACAATGAGGAGAGACTACCAAGACTTCTTGGCCTTGGTCATCAAACAAAAGCGGCGGCACCCCTGGGTGATTACCAACACCAGGCGTTATCTGATGCAAATCCGAGACTTCGGTCCATTCCGCTGCCGGCCGCTGTGCCTCTTGTGCGTGAACCCTGACGGCACGATCCAAAACCCCTGTCGAGAAAAATATCCGCTCGTGGATGAAACGCTCGGCTCGCTGCTGAACGAAGAAGCCCTCGCGATACTGAAAAGAAATCTCAACTTCGAGGCTCGCTTCAAGGGCTGCAAGCACAACTGTTGCAAAACTTGCTACGCTGAACCGGCCCTTTCGCTGACGCATCCGCTCAGCGCCATCGGGTCATTCGTGCACTGATCAAATCGCCCTGTCGTTCGCAACGACGGGGCGGTATTTATTTACAAATCGAATAAAAAAACACGCCCCTCCTCATGAGAGAAAGGGCGAGCATTCACTATTTCATCGTAGCCCGCAAGACTTCATCAATGGTGGTGATACCGGCACGGACCAGTGCCAACCCAGATTGACGCAAAGTCTTCATGCCGAGCTTGGTGGCCAGAGCTTGCAACTCATTTCCAGAAGCATGTTCCATGATCGCACGTTGCATTTCTTCCGCTATTGGGATCATCTCGTAGATCGCATGGCGTCCACGAAACCCCTTGCCCTGACAGTGCCGGCAGGTGGAATTCGGAATCGGCTGCAATGGCTGTAACCCCACGATGTCGTCATGGAGAAAGCCGCGAGCCTTCAATTCATCCGGCGTAATTTTGGCTGGTTCTTTGGCGCAGTGATCGCACATACGCCGCACCAGACGCTGCGCAATGATGAGCTTCAACGAGTCCGAGAGAAGGAAGGGCTCGACGCCCATGTTCTCCAATCTCGTAATCGCCAAGGCCGCACTATTCGTGTGCAACGTGGACAGGAGCAAGTGGCCCGTGAGTGCGGCTTGCATCGCAATTTCCGCTGTCTCGAAGTCACGAATCTCACCGACCATGATGACGTTGGGATCTGAGCGCAAGAAACCACGCAGTGCTGACGCGAACGACAACGAAACTGCCGGATTAACCGCTGTCTGTGAAATTCCACGAATCGGAATTTCGATCGGATCTTCGATCGTCATGATGTTGCGTGACCCGTCGTTCAAGTGTGAGAGCATAGCGCTCAGTGTGGTGGTCTTACCCGACCCCGTTGGCCCGGTGCAGAGAATCATCCCGTGGGGCGCTCCTAGCGCTTCCAACACTTGTGTCAGTTCGGTGGGGCTAAAGCCGAGATCAGCCAAACCCAACTTGTTCGCGGTTTGATCGAGGACGCGTAACACGACTTTTTCGCCGTGCAAAACCGGCATAATCGCTACGCGGAAATCGACCTCGCGCTTGCCATCGATCGTAGCGTGGATGCGACCGTCTTGTGGCAAGCGACGTTCAGTAATGTCGAGGCCAGCCAAGATCTTGATGCG
>Ga0247841_10009721_pt1 | contig 13354 bp, 10 predicted proteins | sample LaCruzMarch2015__2_FD_192410 | JGI IMG/M metagenome (GOLD analysis project Ga0247841, IMG submission 192410) | Freshwater microbial communities from meromictic Lake La Cruz, Castile-La Mancha, Spain - LaCruzMarch2015_18m | ecosystem: Environmental > Aquatic > Freshwater > Lake | place: Spain...
GCTTATCCATATTTTCAAACTTATTCCTCTGATACGATCAAATCCGAGCATCATCGCAAGGCAATGGCGCTTGAGCCACAGAGTTGTTGTGGCTTCGCAATAAATATGCCGGAGCTTGGGCTAATTGCTCTAAAATCAGGAGAGGAATTCAAAGGGTCTTGGGGAGTGAAGATAGATTGAAGATTTAAGATTTAAGATTCAAGACAGAGGTCATTTATTTAGAATTAAAGATTTAAGATTTAAGATTCAAGATTTTTAAAAAATGATAATACTCCCAAATAGTATCTTAAACTTTTAATCTTTAATCTTTAATCTTCTGAGCTCTTGGAATGCATGGAAACTCGAGGTATAATGATATCTGATAAACCAAAGGAGAGGATTTGTCTTTAGATGCGAAAGTTTTGTTGATTATATTGGACGGGTGGGGAATTTCTCCTATAAAGACGGGAAATGCCCCTCTTTTAGCTAAGACTCCGACTCTTGATTATGTTTATGCAAATTTTCCAAAAACTGCGATCGCTGCTTCAGGGCTTGAAGTCGGCTTAAATCGTGGAGAAATGGGTAATTCCGAAGTGGGCCATTTGAACCTCGGTACCGGTAGGGTTGTCTGGGAGAGTTTACCAAGAATCGATTCAGCTATAGAAAGTGGTGACTTTGGCGAGAATGAGAATTTAAAAAAATTTTTTGAAAAAGCCAAACAAAAAATTCATCTTGTGTCTTTAGTTAGTTCGGGCGGGGTCCACTCTCACATACGTCATTTGGTTGCCGTGCTAGAGGAAGCAAAAAAACACCATCAAAAAGATGTATACATACATTTCATCTCAGATGGGCGAGATACGGCGCCGGAGGCTGCGCTAGGTTTTGCACAGGAACTGGAAAAAGATATCTCTGATATAGGTGTCGGGAAAATTGCGACACTAATAGGTCGTTACTATGCTATGGACCGAGATAAGAGATGGGAGAGGACAGAAAAGGCTTATAATTTATTGGTCAAAGGTGAAGGTAAAAAATCTGCCAACATTACGGAGGCAATTCGTGAAAATTATAAAGAGAAAAAAAGTGACGAATTTTTTGAGCCATATATTCTGAATGAAAATGGTCTGATTTGTGAGGGCGATTCAGTGTTTTTCTTAAATTTCAGAGCAGATAGAATGAGACAGATCTCCTCTGCTTTTCATACAAAATATTTTGATGGTTTTCCCGTAACGGATTTAAAACTAGATATTTTGGCAATGACGGAATACGATAAAATGGTTGAATTGCCAGTTGTTTTCACTCCGATAAATTTATCTGATACCCTAGCTGATCTTTTGGAAAAAGAGAATATTGCTCAATGTCATATTGCTGAAACTGAAAAATATCCTCATGTCACTTATTTTTTTAATGGTGGACGGGAGAAGCCCCATAAAGGTGAAGAGCAGGTAATGGTACCTTCTCCACATGTGGCTACTTATGATTTAAAACCACAGATGTCAGCTTACGAAGTTAGCGAAGCAGTCGTTAAGGCGGTGTCTGTTAGTGTGCCTTTCATAGTGGTTAATTTCGCTAACGGTGACATGGTTGGTCATACTGGCGATTTGAAAGCGACGATTACGGCATGTGAAACCGTCGATGAGTGTTTGGGAAAGGTTCTAGAACAAGCTTATGCTGAAAAATATAAAGTTATCATAACTGCTGATCATGGGAATTGTGAAATGATGGTAGATCCTGCTACAGGAGATGTGGATAAAGAGCATACTACCAATCCTGTGCCGCTGGTATTTTTAGATTTTGCAAATAAGAACTATAATATAGTAGAGGGGCAATCTTATTCAGAGGAAGAAAACATGATGTATTTCTCGGCTACTCCTGCTGGGGTTCTTTCGGATGTAGCTCCTTCTGTGCTTTCACTTCTGGGTTTAGTTAAGCCTGGACAGATGAACGGTTCTGATTTAATAAACAATATTTAAATTATGGCTGGAATCGACATAAAAAAAATTGAAAAAGTAGAAAAAACTTCTGGAGTAGAGGTTGATTTAACGAAGGAAAAGGCTCAATCGGAGATGGGTGCCTCAAAAATTCAAGTAGAGAGCGAAAGTAAATCATCTGATAAAAAAATAGTAGATGTAGATGAGGAGAAAAAAGAATCACCAAAGAAAAATAATATAGTCATAGATTTTCAACATGTAAAAAAGGAATATGCTGGCGGGATTGTGGCAGTTGATGATGTTAGCTTTGACATTAAAGTAGGTGAATTCGTTTCTTTGGTTGGACCTTCTGGTGCTGGAAAGTCAACTTTGATCAGGATGCTGACCTGTGCTGAGAGACCATCGAGCGGTAAAATCATAGTGGCTGGAAGAGATATTACACTATTGAAAGAGAAAGATTTACCGTATTTTAGGAGAAAAGTAGGTGTGATTTTTCAGGATTTTAAATTGTTGCCTAAAAAAACTGTTTATGAGAACATAGCTTTCGCACTTGAAGTATCTGGTGCCTCAAATTCTGAGATTAAAGAGAGTACTGATAAAATTATTGAGATAGTTGGCTTAACAAATAGAGTCAAATCCTTGTCAGAAGAGCTTTCCGGCGGGGAGAAACAGAGGGTTTCCATCGCTAGGGCCCTAGTGCATAAACCAAAAATACTGATTGCAGACGAGCCTACTGGAAATTTGGATCCGGTAACAACATGGGAGATTATTGAACTGTTGTTTAAAATAAATCGTCAGGGCACTATAGTGCTTTTGGCAACACACGACAAGGAAGTAGTTGACGCTCTTCAAAGGAGAGTAATCACCATGCGTGATGGAAAAGTAGTTGCTGATCAACTACATGGAAAGTACATTCTCTAGATTAGATTTAAAATTTAAGATTAAATATTAAAGATTTCAATATGTTTATTGCAATACAACGATCAATAAAAACTGCGTTAACCTCTCTTTGGCGGAATAGGTGGCTTTCGTTAACCTCTACTTTCATAATGGTGGTTACTTTGTTTATTATTTCAGCTTTTGTAAGTCTTTCCATCGTCACCAACAAAGTCACGGAGGGCCTTAAGAGTCGTATTGATATGGCCGTTTACATTCATGATACCGCTTCAAGTGATCAGGTTTTTGCATTGCAAAAGATAATTCTAGCTAAGCCGGAAGTTTTGTCAGTTATATATACTTCCAAGGAAGACGCTTTGAAGAGGTGGCAAGACAGAAATGTCGATAACGAAAAGATGCGCAATATTATTACAGACACCGATAATCCATTGCCAAGAAGTTTCGAAATTAAAACTAACAAACCTGAAGATTTAGAAATGATAGCCTCATTTTTAGAGGGCCAAGATTATTCTCCTTTAATTAAGCAGATTTCATATAGGCAAAACAAGGTTATGATCGACAGATTGGTTAAGATCGCAAATTTTGTAAAGATTGCTGGCTCAACCTTTTCGTTAATATTCATAATTATTTCGATTATGGTGGTGTACAATACATTGAAGCTAACAATTTTTGCGCGATCAGATGAAATTGAAATTATGAAGTTAGTTGGGGCTACTGATTGGTACGTAAGAGCTCCTTTCATTATTGAAGCTTTATTTTACGGAGTTATAGCGACAATAGTTTCATCTGTCATCCTTTATGGTGTATTTCAATTCGCTGTTCCGGAGATTCAAAGTTATCTAGGAGGCTTCGACCTTGGCAGTGGATATATGGGCATAAGTTTTGTCACTGTAGTTTTGATTGAATTGGCGGTAAGTTTGCTTCTTGCCATGGGTTGTTCGGTTTTTGCAATTAAAAAACACTTGAAATAACAACAAAAGGAAATTCTAACACTGACTTGTTTACGCTGACTTATCACTGACTGGAAAACTATTTAGAACAAGTAACATGGGATTTAGTAGATACAATGCAAAAGATAGATAAAAAATTAAATAAAGTAACTAAAATATTTGCAATGATTTTGCTTACGGCAGTTTTTGCTATGCCTGTTACCGGTTATGCTGCGACGATTACCGAACTACAGAAGAAGCAGGCAGCAGCCGCAGCCGCTGCAGCCTCTGCGAAAAAGGCAGCGGAGCAAAAAGCAGCTCAAGCGGCTTCGTTGAACGTTCAGATTAACAATCTCAGTGGTCAAATTGAATCTACAGAGCAAGCTATTACCCAAGCAGAGCAGGATATTGCTAGCACGCAGATTGTTTTAGATGATCTGTCAAAACAAATTACTGATAAACAAGATAGTCTCGATATCCAGAAGAAGAAATTAGACGATGTAGTGACCTCTTTCTATATGGAGGGAGATAATTCCGGTTTGGCCTTTGCATTGCTCAGTTCAGATACTTTGTCTGGCGCGATTACTAAACAGGAGTATTTTGAATCGATCAAACAGCAGATTCAGGACCAGACTGCAAAACTTACAGCATTAAAAGTAGAGCTTGAGGCAAAAAAGGCTGAACAAAATGATAAAATGATCGGTTTACAGAAATTAAAAGATCAAAAGCAGAATTATTATAATACTGCTACATCACAAAAGAATTATAAAGATAGACTTCTGACTGGTACTATCGCTGATAAGCAGGCGTACCTCGATCAAGCAGACGCCCTGCAGGCTCAAGTACACTCTCTTTCTGATCAAATTTATGCTTTGCGATTGCAGCTACAAAAGAGTCATACTGGTGAAGGTTTGATTAGTGGTGGAAATGGCGGTTACCCATATACTTCGATTGATGCTCCCGATCCATGGATGTTTCTAACTCGTGAGTGTGTTTCTTATACTGCATGGTATTGGAATGTGATGCTCGGCAAAGAGTTTATTAACTCATCACCACCTCACGGTAATGCTACTGATTGGCCAGAACTTGGAGCAAACCAGGGCTACTCGGTTTCCTCGACACCAAGAGTAACGGCAATTATTAGCTGGCGAGCATCGTCGGCTATGCCCTATGGACATGTAGCGATCGTTGAAAAGGTTAATGGTGATGGTACGATCGATCTTTCTGAGTATAATTGGGTGCGGTATGCATATAGTTATAGGTCCAATGTAAATCCTGCTTCATATGGGAGCTTCAGTTACATTTACTAACTATATAATTGATCCTTTTAAATTGGTATAATCATATAGTGACTAAGGCGAAGAATAAAAACAGAAAAAAAGTTCTTCTATCATTGTTTTTGGTAGTTTTTGTTGTAATTACTTTTGCTATCGGATTTTTCTCTGGGGTTAGGAGTGTCAACTACATATCTGGAAACCCGCCAAGTAATATTTTGAACTCGGAAAAGGATAAGCCGGCTAACATCGATTTCTCACTTTTTTGGCAATCATGGAATGAACTAAACAAAAACTATGTTGGAAAAATTGATCCACAGGAGCTAATTTACGGTGCTATTAATGGCATGCTAGCGTCGACGGACGATCCTTACACGATGTTTTTAAAGCCCGAAGATAACAAAAAGTTTCAAGATGATATTTCCGGTGAGTTTAGCGGAATCGGAGTTGAGATAATGATGGTAAACAAATTACCAACCGTGGTGGCCCCTCTTTCTGCTTCCCCAGCTGAAAAAGCCGGTTTAAAGGCCAAGGATATAATTATTGAAGTTGATGGTGTAGGGACCTCTGATTTGGGATTTCAAGCTATCATCGACAAAATTAGGGGAGATAAAGGCACCAGTGTAAAATTAAAAATCTCTCGCGAGGGATCGCAAGAACCTCTGGAGTTTACTGTTCTCCGAGATACTATAAAAGTAGACTCAGTAACAGCTGAAACGGTTACGGCGGAAGGACAAAAGACTTATTACGTCAAAGTAAGACAATTCGGTGATGATACCAATACCTTGTTTGCTAAAGTAATGTCTAACTATAAGAGTAGCGGTGCTTCTGCAATAGTCTTAGATTTGAGAAATAATCCTGGTGGGTATTTGGATTCAGCGGTAGATATGGCTAGCTATTTTCTTGATGGTGGAGTTATAGTTTCTGAGATTGATAAAGATGGCTCTAAAAAAGAATTTAAAACTACTCATAGCGCTACGATGAAAGATGTAAAGTTGGCGGTTTTGGTTAATGAGGGAAGCGCTTCAGCTTCCGAAATTTTTGCAGGAGCTATTAAAGATCGAAACAGGGGTAAGACGATCGGAGCCAAAACTTTCGGCAAAGGTAGCGTACAGATACTAGAACAGTTAAAAAATGATTCTGCTATCAAAATTACTATTGCAAAATGGGCGACACCGAACGGTACGCAGATTGATGGTAAGGGGATTGAACCTGATATTTCAGTTGTTTCAGAGGTAAGTGCTAGCAGTGATATATCCAAGGACCCTGTGTTTATCAAGGCTGTGGAATCGTTAAAATAGTTTTTAAATATTCGCTATATGAGATATAATTACATAAAGGAGTGAGGGGCATGGCAGATGATACTGCAAACAATATTATCGCCGATGACTCAAAGCCAGCCACGGTAGGAAATAGTCCATGGGATGATGACCTTCCAAAAGAAGAGGAAAAGAAACCCATGATCGTGGGGGCTTTGGATGGTAAGACTAAATCGGAGGAAGCTAGTCCGGTTCCTTTTAATATACCTAAAGATATAATAGAGCAGAAGGATAACGAAAAAGTTCAAGCAGTTGAAGTGGTCAAAACAGCAGATCAGATTCCGTCAGAAAGTAAGGGTGTTTCTGCGTTGATTAAGCCTCAGGCCGAGAGCAAGGTGGTTGTTCCTGTGTCTACTTCGGATCCAGTCCCTCCCTTTTTGCAAGTTCCTGAAACAGATGGGCCTACCATAATTCATCAATCAATGGCTGGGGATATAAAAAATAAGCAGCAGGCGCCTTTGGCTTCGGTAAAAACTGTTGATCCTAACCAGGTTAATGAGCCGAAAGCTGTAATTCCTCCGCAACTAGTAAAGGAGCAGCCCGCAAAACCGTCAACAAGTATTTTAGATAGATTCACAAAAGCGAAAGCAGATCAACCAAAAAGAAATGGTAGTATTTCTTCAGCATTGAAAAAGATGATGATGGTTATGGGAGTGCTTTTAATTGTTGTCGCCGGTGTATTTCTAACAGAATCAGGTATTATGAGCTTCGGTTTTGAAAATATTTATGGTGCCATAGGAGTTGAGGGTCTTTGGGGAGGATTGTCAAAAAATCCTGAAACAGCGCTAGCTATGGCTTTGTCAAAAACTTCAGGTAATCTAGAATTTAAAATAAATGGAACAATTACTCTTAGTGCGAATACGAAAACTGATTCAAAAATTGTGGGTCCTTTACTGAGTTTTGCATCTCCAAATATTGCTCTGAGAGATGAATCTCAAGCCAATGCTGTTCGTGGTGTCTTAGCTGTAAGCTCGGATAGTATTGACGATACCACTTTAGATAGTTCTACAACCTCTGATGCTCTCGACAGTTCACTGTTTGACAGTTCCACATCCAGCAGCACTGACACCTCTTCCTCGCTAGATAGCACTCCAACATCGCCAACTTCATCTGATTTAACAGATACTTCAGGCTCATCCGTTTCATCTCCCTCTCAACAGGATGTTTCAAATGAATATGTGCCCGAAACTACAGTAGTAAAAGAGATCAACGCAGAGTTTTCTTCTAAATCATCTTCGAGTGGTATTGAAACGGATTTAACAATAAAAAAGATTATTGGAACTGAAGAAAATATTGGCCTAATACTTTCAGGCCCAGATTTATTGTTGAAAACTAGTGAAAAATTAAAGTACTCTGACAAATATCAGAGTGGCAAATGGCTCGATTATCAAATTTCAACACTTAAGGGCGAAAATATTTTCAGTAATGCAGCGGATATTTCTCCTTCGAGTGGTTTCTCTATTGTTGGTAATAGAACCAGCAATGAAAAAATTGGTGGTGTTAGGTGCTACAGATACTATCTTTCAAAAGTAGAGCTAGGCGATGCTCTTTCCAGTATTGGAATTGGCAAAGACATGGCTCAGAGCATCAGCGGAGATGTTTGGATCGGCATTAAAGATAAATTAATTAGAAAGATGGATCTAACCTTTATTCCATCTGCTTCTTCAGCTGTGACTAAAATTCATGTCGTAATGAATTTCACAGATTATGGCGTCAATAATACCTTGGATATGCCGGCAATCAGTGATCGCATACAAGTTTCTGCTTCTGATTCCGTTACGACAGGCAGCACAATTGGTGACACCTCAACAACTGGAAATACTACGATTGTTGGCGACGACACAACTACATCCACGGATACAGAAATATCTCGTGACCAAAAACGTAGAAATGATCTAGATGCTATAAAAGTTGCCCTAAATCAATATAAGGCAAGTGTGGGTAGATACCCAATCTCTAGTCAGTTAGATAAATCAACCTCTCAGGCAAGTATCCTTAAAGTTGCTCTTGTGCAAAGTTATTTGAGCGAGATGCCTTCTGATCCCAAAGTTAGCGAAGGCTGGTACTACGGATACACTTCAAGTGACGGTGTAAACTTTACACTTTCTGCTAGAATCGAGAATGCGCTAGACTTGAGATCAACAGTGGTTGGTGGTGTAAGACTCTACTGGTTAAAGAATTGATTTTAAGTAGACAAAATATCATTGCATTTTGAGTACGATTGGTTTAATATCAAACAGAAGATATTTGTGAAGGTTATATTAAAAATAAGGAGTAAATATGTCAACTGCAGTATGGGTAATCATTGCAATCATCGTGATTTTAGCGATATCAGTTATTGCAATTTATAACAAGTTTGTAACTTTAAGAGTTCGAAGTGAAGAAGCCTGGAGTGATATTGACGTTCAGATGAAGCGTAGATATGATTTAATTCCAAATTTAGTAGATACGGTAAAGGGTTACGCGAAGCATGAAAAAGAGCTGTTTACGAAAGTAACAGAAGCTCGAGCTAATGCAATTTCAGCTACAGGAGTTGAAGATCATGCTAAGGCGGAAGGTGAACTTTCTAAGTCTTTAAAGAGCATATTTGCTGTTGCTGAAGCCTACCCTGAGCTTAAGGCAAATGAGAATTTTGCTAAGTTACAAGATGAATTGACTGATACTGAAGATAAAATCCAAGCTGCTAGAAGATTTTACAATGGTAATGTTCGAGAGCTCAATATTGCGATTCAATCATTTCCATCAAGCATTATTGCTTCAATGTTTAAATTTGAAAAGAAGCAACTTTTCGAATTAGAGGAAGCGGCTGCAAAAGAACCGGTTAAGGTTAATTTCAGTAACTAAGTATAATATATTTCCTGAAAGGATAGAAAATGAAGACCCTCTCGTTGAATTGGCTTACAAAAATGGATTGTAGTAAATCTCTAAAGATTATTTCTTATCTGTTTATTCTTAATTTGGCTCCATTCCAGCTTCAAAAGAGTAATCCGGAAGTGGCTTTTCATGCCAAGCAGGGTTTTATTCAACTGGTAATTTGGTTGCTGATTCCTTATGCGTTGTTAATTCCACTTGTCGGTTGGGTTTTGGGAGTCGTTTTGCTAGTAGCAAATATTGCCTTAATGGTTGCTGGAATTTACAGTGTTGTTAAGGGCAAAAATAATTACGTTCCATTCATTGGAAAGTTTGTCGAAAAAATATTATCGTAAGAAGATATGACTCTCTATAAAAACATTGATTCGAATAAAAACAGGTCGGCTCTGCTTCTGGGCCTGTTTTTTGTAATTGTTGTCGCACTCGGATATTTATTTTCTCTTGTTTATCATTCTTATATAATTTTATACATTGCGATCATTATTAGTTTTATTCAAGCTTTGGTTAGCTACTATAGTGGAGATAAAATTGCACTCTCTATATCTGGTGCGCAACAGATCGAAAAGAAGGATAATCCAGCGCTTTGGAATATTGTTGAAAACTTGGCAATTACCGGTGGGTTGCCAATGCCGAAAGTTTATGTAATTCCAGATGATGCGCCAAATGCTTTTGCAACTGGTAGAGATCCAGAGCATGCTTCAGTTGCTGTTACGACTGGGCTACTGAATCGATTAGATAAGAATGAGTTACAAGGTGTTATTGCTCATGAACTTTCCCACATTGGTAACTATGATATTCGTTTGTCTACTATAGTAGTAGTTTTGGTCGGAGTGATCGCTTTGCTTTCAAATATCTTTTTGCGGTCTCGATTTTTCGGTTTTGGTGGCAGAGACAACAAGGATTCAGGCGGTGGCCAATTGCAATTAATATTATTAATTGTAGCTATTGTAGCAGCAATTTTGGCACCTATAGCGGCTACATTAATTCAATTGGCAATATCGCGTAAGCGGGAATTTTTGGCTGACTCGAGCGGAGCTCTTTTGACCAGATATCCAGAGGGATTAGCTTCTGCGCTAGAAAAAATATCACAGTATACCCAGCCGGTTAGAAAGGTTTCTGGTGCAACAGCCCATCTCTATATCTCTGATCCGATGGGCAAAAAAGTTAGCTATTTCCAAAAAATATTTTCAACTCATCCATCGATTGCTGAACGAGTTAAATTGTTAAGAGGTATGAGTGTATAAAAAATAGCGTCCCGATTAGTCGGGACGCTGCGGTGTTGCTTGTTAACGGGCTGTGGGTGAGTAAGGCAGAAACAGCCCCACGAACACAAGCGCGATGAGGATCAAGTAGAAGATCCGGATCAGGATCTTGTCTGCCGGGCCGGGAGGCCGATCGAAGCAGTGTTCGAAAAAGGTCTTGTAGGGCTTGGACTCTTGGCTCATGTCTGTACCTCTGGTTAGGCTAGGTGCTGTCAAGATATTAACGCTTGAAGAGTAAAAAGTCAATTTATTTACTAATTAGTTCAATTGATAATTTTAATTGATATAATCTAAATATGAACAAAGAGTCTGCTGAAAAAAGAATAAAACAACTACGTAAAGAGATCGATGACCATCGGTATCGTTATAATGTGCTCGATGAGCCTATTTTATCTGACGCCGTTTATGATTCTTTATTTCATGAGCTAACAAAGCTAGAGGAACAATATCCTGAGTTGATAACCCCTGAGTCACCGAGTCAGAGGGTTGGGGCTAAGGCAGCTAAAAGATTTGAGAAGATTGAACATGATTCGAGAATGCTTTCCATAAATGATGTTTTTAACTTCGAAGAGTTGGAAAAGTGGGAAGACCGATTAATTAAAAATGGAGCAGGTAAGGCGATCACTGACAGTGGCTATTTTGTTGAATTAAAGATGGATGGTTTAGCAGTTTCGCTATTATTCGAAGACGGTATTTACAAACGTGGGGCTACTAGAGGAGATGGGACAATAGGGGAAGATGTTACTAGCAATTTAAAAACGCTTGACGCAATTCCGTTGCAGTTAAGAAAAAATGATATCAATAAATTATTATGTAATAGAGGTGCAGATAAGGCGTTGTATGACAAGTTCGAGGTGAGGGGCGAAGCGTTCTTGCTTAAAAAAGATTTTAATCGATTGAACAAGGAGCGCGAAAAGCAGGGACTTGCACTCTATGCAAATCCTCGCAATATTGCTGCGGGTTCAATCCGTCAACTTGATCCGAAGATAACTGCTGAAAGGGAGTTAGATTTTTTCGTTTATAGCATTCCGACAAAGTTGGGACTTGAATTCCATCATCAGGAGCACGATTTGGCGGAGTGTTTAGGTTTTAAAGTAAATAAGAACAATAAACATTGCAAGAATATTCAAGAAGTTGAAGAGTTTCTAAAGTATTGGGATAAAAAAAGAGAAAGTTTGCCGTACCAGACTGATGGAGTCGTTGTGGTTTTGGACGATAAAAAGGCGTTAGACAGGTTGGGAGTAGTAGGTAAGGCGCCCCGTGCGATGATAGCTTATAAATTTCCGGCCGAAGAAGCTACTAGCGTGGTTCGAGATATTATTGTAAACGTTGGTAGAACGGGTAAGTTGACACCTGTTGCAGTGATGGATCCGACAGTCATAGCTGGTTCGACTGTGTCTAGAGCAACGCTGCACAATGCTGATGAGATTGAACGAAAAGACATACGAATCGGTGACACAGTGGTGGTTCATAAAGCGGGGGATGTAATACCTGAAGTTGTAGAGTCAATAAAACAGATGAGAGATGGTGATGAGAAGGTATTTCATATGCCGAAAGCTTGTCCAGTTTGTGGGGGCAAGGTAACCAAGAAAGTAGGGGAGGTAGATTTCTACTGTGCCGATAAAAATTGCTCCGTTAGAGAGCAAAGGCAGTTAGAATTTTTTGCATCAAAAAATGCATTTGATATAGACGGGCTTGGACCGAAGATAATTGAAAAATTGGTCGAAGAAGGCCTAATTAAGGATGCTGCAGACATTTTTGTCTTGACAGAGGGTGATCTCAACCCACTTGAAAGATTTGCTGAACAGAGTGCAAAAAATATCGTAAGTGCAGTGGAGCGTAGTAGGGAAATAACTCTGGAGAGATTTATTTATGCACTTGGAATCAGACACATCGGCAGTCAGACGGCGATAGACATTGCAAAATCATTTGGAACTTTAGATAATATTGTTTCGGCAGAGAAGGGGAAGTTTGACTCAATGTACGGAGTCGGTGAAAAAGTAGCCGGATCAGTTTACGGTTGGTTCCAAGAAAAAAATAATTTAGAACTTATAAAAAGGCTTAAGGCAAACGGTGTAAAAATTTTACCGTATCACTCCCCTGTCAGGTCACAAAAATTGAACGGACAATCTTTTGTGGTTACTGGTATGTTGTCATCGATGACAAGGGATGATGCACACAAAAAGATCGTTGAAAATGGTGGAATTATTTCATCTTCCGTGACCTCTAAAACTAATTTTTTGGTGGTTGGAGAAGAGCCTGGTAGCAAGCTTGAGAAGGCGAAGAAGTTTGGAACGAGAGTGCTTAGCGAGGAAGAGTTTTTAAAATTAGTCAAATAATGTGAAGTATATCGTACAGAGTATAGAGTATATAGTATATAGGTTGTTGAAATATTGAATAACCCATCCTCCGTTCCCGCCAGAGGCGGACAGGCAGGTTTGTCTCAAATCTTTCAGATTTGCAAACAAAACTTTACTTTGGAGGGTTAATTTTGATTACAAAATTAAAAAAAGCTCCCCTCTTACGGAGGTGAGCCGGGATTTTCTGGGTCGATGATAGCGCACACGTACTTGACGCCGTTGTACAACAGGCAGCCGTGGTTTTGAAGTCGTTCTGAGAGACGAACTTCCTCATTTGGCATCAGGTAGATCTGTTGCCTGGTGAATTGTCGCTCGAGAATGAGGTTAACTACCTCGGCTTTTGTCATGTGTGTGACTCTTCCCTTTTCCATACGGAGCCAACGGTCGGTCTGCAGAAGTATGCCCTTGCCGATATGTTTGTACAACGGCAAGTAGATCTCGTTGTCGTTACCAATGACAAGTGTTATTATCCGCCACATGAGATATCTACTTTCTTTGATGTAGTGGTGCGATTATAGACATGTATATTTATAAC
>Ga0247841_10009722_pt1 | contig 13352 bp, 6 predicted proteins | sample LaCruzMarch2015__2_FD_192410 | JGI IMG/M metagenome (GOLD analysis project Ga0247841, IMG submission 192410) | Freshwater microbial communities from meromictic Lake La Cruz, Castile-La Mancha, Spain - LaCruzMarch2015_18m | ecosystem: Environmental > Aquatic > Freshwater > Lake | place: Spain...
AACAGGATATACCTTAACGGGTGTAGCTGAGAACTTCTTCACTGTAACGGGCGCAACAGCAACCAACCCGGCTGGTTCGGGAGTTGTAACCGCCATATTCCCGGCAACCACCCCGGGCGCCTTACATCATTTTGCCATTACAACGATTTCCAGTCCTCAAGTTGCAGGAACCGCATTCAGCGTTATGATCACCGCACAGGATGCAGACAATAACACGGTAAAAAATTTCAGTGGATCAGATAATGCAGTAGATATCAACGCGACAGGAGGAACTTTGATTTCCGGCGGTGGTACAACAGCCCCTTTTTCTTCAGGTGTATTATTATCTCATGGTGTTACCATTTCTCCTGGGGCAACTAGTGTTACTATTACAGCCACCCGGACTTCAGGTGGAGCCCAGTCGGGTACCAGTAATTCATTTAATGTAGATAACCCGCTCCCATCCATTTCGAATATCTCTCCAAATACTAAATGTGCCGCGAATGAGGCCTTTACTTTGACAGTCAATGGGTCCAATTTCAATACTTCATCTGTTGTATTATTCGTTGGATCATTAAGGACAACCACTTTTGTGAGTACGTCTCAGCTTACCTCTTCCATTACAGCCGCCGATATTGCAGCTGGTGGAAATTTTTCTATAACAGTCCAAAATCCAACACCTGGGGGTGGCACATCCAATACAGTGGCAATGACGGTGAACCCGAACCTTGCGGTCAGCGTATCGATTGCAGCCTCGGCCAATCCAGTTTGTTCAGGGACATCGGTCACTTTCACCGCCACGGAGACCAATGGCGGAACAACCCCTGCGTATCAGTGGAAAGTGAATGGAAGTGTTATTGGGACAAACAGCACAATCTATGCGTATACCCCGGCAAACAATGATGTCGTCACGTGCGAATTGACCTCCAATGCAACCTGCGCGGCGGGCAGTCCGGCCACATCCAATACAGTTACAATGACAGTCAGTGAAAACCTGCCGGTCAGCGTATCTATTTCCTCTTCGGCCAATCCGATTTGTTCTGGGACATCGGTAACTTTCACCGCAACGCCAACCAACGGCGGGGCATCTCCTTCCTACCAATGGAAGGTGAATGGAAGTGTTATTTGGACAAACAGCACAATCTATGCCTATACCCCAGCAAACAATGATCTCATCACGTGCGTATTAACATCCAATGCCACCTGTGCAACGGGTAGTCCTGCCATCTCAAATGCTCTGACCATGACGGTTAACCCGCTTCTATCGGTCAGCGTGACGATTGCAGCCTCGGTCAACCCGGTTTGTGCAGGTACCTCTGTAACTTTCATTGCCACACCGACCAACGGTGGAACAATTCCTTCCTACCAGTGGTTTAAGAACACTGTTGCTGTTGCTACAGGCGATACCTATACTTATGTACCGGTTAACGGTGATGTAGTTTATGCAGCGATGACTTCAAATGCCACCTGTGCAACGGGCAGTCCGGCAACATCCAATTCGGTTACAATGACGGTGAACCCGAACCTGCCGGTCTGCGTATCGATTGCCTCTTCGGCCAACCCGGTTTGTGCTGGTACTTCTGTTACCTATACGGCATCGCCCTCCAACGGAGGAACAACCCCTGCGTATCAGTGGAAAGTAAATGGCACTAACGTTGGGACCAACGCTGTCACTTATGCTTATGTGCCTGTAAACAATGACCTTGTTACCTGTGTTCTTACATCCTATGCAGTGTGTCCTACGGGAAATCCGGCCACATCCAATGCTGTTATTATGGCTATTGATCCGACAACAGTTGGAGGAACAGTAAGTGGCATCAGCGCCATTACTTATGGCGGTTCTACTGGGACTATGACGCTCAGCGAACATACCGGCACTGTTGTGAAATGGCAGAAAAGTATTATCCCCGGAACCTGGACAGATATCATCAACACCAATACAACATTCAGTGAAACCCCAAACTTGGCAGGCATCTGGGGGTACCGTGCTCTGGTAAAAAGTGGCACATGTTCTGAAGCGTTCTCTGACGCATTAAGCATGATTGTTTTACCAAAAACGCTTACCGTTGGTGGCTCATTTACTGCAAGCGATAAAGTGTATGACGGCACCACTGCTGCAACCATTGCAACGAACAATCTGACCCTGATCACGAAAGTGGGGGGTGATGATGTTACCCTAACGGCTTTTGCAGTCTTTGACGATAACGCTGTTGGCACAGGTAAAACAGTCAGCCTTACGGGCTCATCGCTCGCGGGCGCTGATGCATCTAATTATACGTTGTCCTTAACCGGAGCTCCCACGGCAACTGCCAATATTACAACTGTTCAGCTGATCCAGGCGGATATCAATGCAACTTTTATTAATGTGCCGATTTCGGGCGATGTACACACCAACGATGATGTATCGACAGGCACCACCTATGGGACTCCGATCCTAACCTCAAGCCCAGGCGGCAGCACATATACGATAACGATGAACCCTGACGGAACCTATCTCTTTACAGGTAATCAGCCTGGTGTATATGTTTATGATGTACCGGTATGTACACCGGGCACGCCAACGCCACCATGCGTGAGCGGGATACTGGCCATAACGGTAATAGCCCCATATTTCTATCCCCCGGTAGCGCAAACAGATCTAGCAACTACACTGCAGGGCGTTCCTGTGATGTTAAATACCATGGCAAACGATGTAGCAGGTAATGTAGGAGGAGTACTTATCCCGTCAAGCGTAACCATTGTTCCTGCAACAGTGCCAAATCCGGTTACGGAGGGAACTTTAAGTATAGATACGTCTACAGGTAAAATCACCTTTACCCCTGTACCAGCATTCACCGGAGTGGTCACATACACATACCAGGTTTGTGACAACACCCTGCCAACGGCCTTGTGCACAACAGCGTTGCAGCAGGTCACGGTATTGCCGACGGGCAATGCGAACACCACCGAAGCGGCCGATGATTACAATGTAACGGCACAGGGGGTATCCCTTATTGTGTCAGCGGCAGGAGGCGTATTGGCCAACGACAGCGACCCGGAAGGAAATACTCAGATTGTCACTACCACCTCACCGATAACAGTTCCGGGAAAAGGAACTGTAACGATTGCCCCGGATGGCAGTTATGTGTTTGTACCTGTAAAAGTCTTTAGAGGAGGGGTGGCATTCCCCTATACGGTATGTGACAATGGCTCGCCGGTTGCATGTGCCAAAGCAACCCTGTTTCTCATAGTAACATCGTACAATACGAATCCGGATATCAATGTGACCTTTTTCAATGTACCGGTGTCGGGCGATGTGCACATCAACGATGATGTAATTGGAGGTACCACCTATGGCACTGCTCCAAACTTAACCTCCAGCCCAGGCGGCAGCACGGCTGTCATTGTGATGAACCCTGACGGGACATATGTCTTTACAGGTAATCTGCCTGGTACATATAACTATGATGTACCGGTATGTGTTCCGGGGTTGCCCGTGCCACCATGTGTGAACGAGAATTTAACCATAGTGGTAACATCCACATTAACCAATACCATACCTCCGATAGCGAATACGGATTTTGCAATTACTCTTCTGGGTAATCCAGTGACGTTAAATACTCTTGCTAACGATGCAGCGGGCAATGTTGGAGGGACCCTTGTCCCATCAAGCGTAACCATTGTTCCTACCACAGCGCCAAATCCGATTACGGAGGGAACCTTAAGTGTGGACACGGCCACAGGTAAAATCATCTTTACCCCGCTACCGACATTCACCGGAGTGGTAACCTACTGGTACACGGTTTGTGACAACAGCCTGCCAACAGCCTTGTGTGAAACAGCATTCCAGCAGATCACAGTAGTTTTGAGCGGCACTACTGAAGCGGTTGATGATTACAATACAACATTACAAGGGGGAACTCTTACGGTGTCAGCGGCAGCAGGCGTGTTAGCCAACGACAATGACCCTGAAGGAGACATTCAGACAGTGACTACCACTTCACCGATAGCATTACCGGGAAAGGGGACTGTAACGATAGCCCCGGATGGCAGTTATGTGTTTCTACCTGCTCCTTGTTACGACGGACCCGTATCGTTTCCATATTCGATTGTTGACAATGGGACACCGGCGTCATTTGCCAGTGCAAGCCTTTATCTTTTAGTGAAGCCGTTCAATGCGACAGCCAATGGTGGAACTATTGCAACAGATCAAACCATATGCAGTGGCTCCACTCCGAATGAAATTACAAGTTCAGCGTTACCCACCGGATATTTCGGGATCTTGGAATACAAATGGCAAAGGTCAATATCACCTTTCAATACGTGGACAGATATTATCAGTAGTAATGCGGCTACATACCAACCTGGTCCGATTTCGGAAACCCATTGGTACAAGCGACTAGCAAAAGTGGATTGCATGATCGGCTGGTCAGGGGCTGTCGAGTCGAATGTAGTTAAGATTACCGTTGACCCTGCATCGGTTGGTGGCAGCATAAGCGGTACATCTTCAATAGTTTACGGTTCTTCAACAGGAACTATGACTTTAGGAAACTATACCGGTTCAATACAACATTGGGAAAAACGGTTAAATTCAGGAAGTTGGTCAATTATTTCCAATACCAATGCTACCTATTGCGAAATTCCAACTTCTGTTGGCACTTGGTATTACAGAGTGGTGGTGCAAAGCGGAGTTTGCCCTGAAGCTAATTCTTCTGAATTCAGTATAAATGTAAACCCCTTGGTCCTCACCGTGACAGCTGATACCGGTCAGACGAAGATTTATGGTGAAACCGATCCAAATCCCTTCACTTATACTTTTTCACCAGCTTTAATAGGTAACGACCATATTATCGGCCTTATGAGCCGTATGGCTGGCGAAAGTGTCGGAACCTATGTGTTTACATTGGGGACACTCACGGCAGGTCCGAATTATAGTTTATCCATAGCAAACACTCCAACTTTCAGCATCACTACAAAAGATCTTGTCATTACAGCCGAAAATAAGAGCAAGTGTTATGATGGTGCAGTTTATAGCGGTGGCTACACAGTAACCTACAGTGGTTTCGTGAATGAGGAAAATCCAACAGTACTGGGTGGTACTTTAACATTCAGTGGAACTGCAATCGAAGCTACCATTGCAGGAAGCTACACAATCATACCTGGTGGGTTAACTTCGGGAAATTATAATATCGCTTTCCATAATGGCACGTTAACGATCAATCCGCTACCGGCTCCGACGATCATCGGCCCGACAATGATTTGCGTTAAAGTTTCCGGGCTGACCTATACTACGGAAGGCAATATGACCAATTACACCTGGACGGTGTCCACCGGTGGAATTATAGTTTCCGGGCAGGGTACAAGACAGACTCAGGTTTGCTGGAGTACATCAGGAGCCCAATGGGTGGCAATAAATTATGCGAATGCTCAGGGATGTTTAGCTGCATCACCAACCCAGCTTAATGTTCAGATACTGCCTGCCCCTAGTCCTGCTGGCAATATATCAGGGTCACCAACAGTTTGTGCCGGAGCTCAAGAGGTAGCCTATTATGTGGCAACCATTAGCAATGCCACGTCGTATGATTGGAATGTTCCACTGGGAGCAACAATCTGTTCAGGTGCTGGAAGCAACAGCATTAGAGTAAACTATTCTTCCAATGCTATATCAGGGAATATCACAGTTTCCGGGAATAATTTCTGTGGTAATGGTATTACATCACCACCATTGCCGGTGACCGTGAATGAATTACCTTCTGCAGCCGGTTCAGTCACCGGGACAGATACTGTATGCCAGGGTTCTGCAGGCATTGTTTACTCTATTGCGACAATTGCAAATGCAACAGGGTATACCTGGATACTTCCTTCGGGGGTATCGATTGTTTCCGGTGCTAATACCAATAATATAACTGTAGACTTCAGTAAGGTTGCAATCTCAGGAACTGTAACTGTATTCGGCACTAACTTCTGCGGAACCGGGAGTATTTCCCCGGCATTTTTTGTAACCGTGAGGCCAAAGCCAGTCACCCCCACAGTTACCTCAAACGGTGATACTCTTACCAGCAATGTTGCAAATGGAAACCAGTGGTATCGGAACGGGACGGCCATCGCCGGAGCGACACAACAAATCTATGTTGCGCTTGTTTCAAATCCAGGGCATTATTGGACTGTCGTTTCGCATAACGGATGCTCCTCCGACTCCTCGAACCATGTATATGTTGCTGGGGTAGGAATACAGGAAAATGAAACTCTAAGCTTCGACGTATATCCTGTTCCCAATGATGGTTTATTTACTGCTTCAGTAAGTTCAAGCTTTAAGGAGACTTACCGCATCCTGATTTACAATACCCTCGGGGTCATGGTATACGGGACAGATGAGTTGATGGTAATGGGAACACGTAAAGAATTAATTGACGTGCGCAAGTTACCGGCAGGTATCTATTTAGTCGTATTTAGTTTTAACCATAGGAAAATTGTCAGAGAGATCTTTATCATACAGTAAAAGGGATTGATTAATGCATTTTCCTTGTTAAAAAACTGAAACTACAAGGCAAGAGATTTTTTAATCCGAGTGAAATGTTTTTTTATTGTTTGCAGGTGCATGGTCATTGTCGAATGAAATTTTAAAATATCTCATAACCTATTGATATTGTATTATGTACGACATTTTCTACTGTTCAGCAATATCAAAGAGGTGACACCTAATGAAAGCGGTGTACTGCAAGCCAATGAGAATATTATGCAGTGATTGGGGCCCTTTGGGAGAAAGTGATTGGCAGGACGATAGATGAACCATTTCTAAAAAAATTTGCCGTACAAATGACTACCGAGGACCTGGCAGTGGATTCATGTGGTAGAATGTCGGCAGAAAGCGAAGTCGAGGGGAAAGGAACAAAATTTACTATTCTATTACTGTATAAATTGAAATAGTGAAAACAACTCAGGCTATTAATAAATTGGAGTAATAAACTATGAACAAAGAATTTACAAAAGGGAAAATACTCATCATTGATGATCAATTGAACATGTTAAATCTGATGAAAGACCTACTGGAAGATGAAAGATATCAGGTCTTCTGTGCTTCCAACGGTTCCGATGGCATTCTGCTTAATGAGCAGGAGAATCCGGATTTAATACTTCTCGACTTGCGTATGCCTGGAATGGATGGTATTGAGACTTTGCGGAATATCCGTTATCACGATGACAAAGTCCGTGTCGCCATCCTGACAGGATATGGATGTCCTGATACCATCCGGGACGCGGCCAACCTTGATGTCAGCGAATACTTGAGCAAGCCTTTTAAAAGTAAAGAATTGGTAAATATAATCAGGAAAGCACTTGAACTTTAAATGAAGGAGCGGAAATGATGAAAGATCTCAGAAGACTTATATATGTGCCTATTCTGCATGCACGGGGAGATTCAGGACGTACAGCTTCAATCCTGCATGGAAATGCAAAAAATGATATAAAAAGAGGAAGAATCAATAAGGGATTGTCGGCAGTTGATGAAATGTGGGAGGGAATTGCTACCAAAATGGAAGAACTAAACTTACCCTGGAATCAGACACGCGTTTATCAGGATGGTGTGCCGGTGTGCGGTAATGAATTAGAAATAGTTTCACGATTTGCTGAGAGTGGCAGTCCGAATTTCTTGTTTATTTTAGATTTAATTAAGAAGAGGGCGAAACTTGAGGGCACGGAAAGTATAGATTTACTAATACGGGAATACGATTTGCTCAATAAACTGCTTATGAAGAATTCTGATAAGGATCGGAAGAAGACAATTGCAGAATACCAGGTTAAAAGCAGAGAGCTACTGACATTGAGGGATGAATTCATATTAAAACGTATTACAAGTACACTTCAAAAAGGAGAATTGCCCATTGTTTTTATGGGCATTATGCACCGTTTGGACAAAATGCTTGAAACGAATTTTTTAGTTTCTTATGTTATTTATCGCCTTCCATTCCGCAGTATTGGAACAATTTATAATATTTAAAGTGGAACAATATGTCTCAGAAACCTTCATTATTACGAGCCAATCCTATTCTGTTTTCACCTCTTTACCTAAACGCCGAAAAATTTTCCACGGAAAAAATACTTGCTCTTAACCGCGTTGTAAATCTTTTTTTTCCGCAAGCGGGTTCAGGTTTAGTTAAGACGATTTTAAACATGGAAAAGCACGGAGAGCGGCTATCGGTGGATTGTTCACCGGAAGAAAGGCGGAAACTGATCCGTGAGATGAAGGGCATGAGCATGGATATTCAATACGTGCTGAGTGATGAAGGGCAAAAGATGATGGAAATTTCAATTCATATTGTTCCCAGCGAAGTTCTTGAACAGGCGCAACAAGGGATGACAAATTTAATTACGTATCAAAAACTGAGCGATGACTTTGATAAAATGATTTTCAAACTGGTTATAAAGAAAATCCGACGGCGATTCACCCTCAAAGTGATGGATTATTTTCAGACTATTTATAAAAATAATCCAGTGCCATCTTTTATTACCAAATTACTTGACATAGGCTGGATTAACCGCAAGGGAAAATTGCTGAAAGGAACATCTATTGATGATTTGTTGACAGGAAAATATCATAAGCAATTTATGCGATTGATGCCAGAAGAAATCCTGCAAGAGGGTAGGCAAATCCGCGAAACAATCAAGACTTGTTTTGTTATCGGTCAGGATGATGCAGATTCCCTGATTCAGGATGCCAAAAAGCGTCATTTCCTCCTTGAGATTGTGATTCAGGAATTTATTGTGCCCCAAGCTTAGGGCAGAAGTCAGATACGGACATTAATAGTATGGTTGAATTGAAGTGCTGTTTGAACATGTTTCGGAATAACGACTCTTCCCATGCCAGAAAGAAATATTTCAGGTTTTCAAAGATATGTAATTCTTCATTGTATCTTTACTTATCCATAACAAATGAAAAAGAGTTGTGCGGGTTCAAAATCTCAAATGATTTTGATATTCGACTTATTTGTTTTTTGGGTTTGTCCTCTAACAGCATTAGAAAAGTTACACTTTGCTAGAAAGGAGGTAATTTTGAAAAATACCGATAGCACATCAGAAGCCGAAATTCTGCATCGAAAAGCAGAAGAATTGACGAAAAATAAATCGTCAGTGGCCAATACCGGCAAGAGTAAGATTATAGGAATTGTATATGGCGTCATAGTCGTTTTATTTATGGCTAACCTGGGTGCCATTGTAGAATTTTTTATAAATCCGGAGATTGTATATTTTGACAAAGAACATTTGATTGTTGGTTCCATTTCAGGCATTGTCAGTCTTTATCTTTTTGGGTTTGTATTCCGTTATGTAAATAGGGTGCAAGTTTTTAATATAAGAATCAAAAAGGCCAACGAAGCCCTGATGGAATCGGAAGAAAAGCACCGTGTACTTCTTAACGGAAGTTCATATGGCATTTTAGCCGCCGAAATCGAAACCCATCGGTTTTTATTTTCCAATCCGGCCATCTGTAAACTATTCGGATATACGGACGAAGAATTTCAGCGGCTTACGATAGCCAATTTGGTACCTGAGGGTTCTTTGGATTCGGTGATGTCGGAATTCGCCTCCCAGACAGAGGGCAAAAAACCTGTATCTTTTGCCCAGGCCTGCCTGAAAAATGACGGAACCATATTCTCTGCTGACATTTCTGGAGCCCCTATTATGCTTAACGAGAAAAAATGCATTGTGGGTTTTTTTCTGGATGTGACTGCCCGCAGGCAGATGAAGGAGGCCTTGAAGGAAAGTGAGGCAGTTTACCACAATTTGGTTGAAAGGATTCCTGATGGAGTATATAAAACCACCCATGACGGAAAATTTGTTGATGCCAACCCTGCAATGATTAAGATGTTGGGCTATGATAGTAAAGAGGAATTGATCGGCATTGATTTAATGAAGCAATTATTTTCTGAGCCGACCAATAATGAAAGCCGTCAAATGATGGAAATACATGAAGAAAAGGGGGTATGCCACATTCAAAAAAAAGATGGTTCTGAGATTTGGGTAGAATATTCCGGATGGTATAATATGAATGCAAATGGAGAAATCCTGTTTCACCAAGGAATAACGAGGGATATCACTGAACGCCTGCGTGCAGAAGAAGAAATTAAAATTATAAACGAACAACTTTTTCAGGCAAATGCTGAAAAAGACAAATTCTATTCAATTATTGCCCACGACTTGCGCAACCCGTTCCAATCTCTTCTTGGCATTACACGATTGATGGTAGAGGACCTACCCACCTTAACATCAGACCAGACCCACAAGATGGCTTTGAGTATGAGGACTGTGGCTACCAAACTATTCAACCTACTCGAAAACCTGTTGGAGTGGTCAATGATGCAGAGAGGAATAATTAGTTTCAGCCCTAAATCCTTCGTATTGATGAATGGAATTACACCAATAATTGAGTTGTTTCGCATTAGGACTGATGAGAAAATGATCAGAATAGGTTATGATATTCCAGAGGACTTGAGGGTATTTGCTGATGTTCAAATGTTTACAAGCCTGATGAGCAATTTGGTTTTCAATGCCGTAAAATTTACACCTAAAGGCGGGAGCATTAGCATTGAGGCCAAGCCAATTTCCGACTGTTGGGTTGAGATTTCCATAAATGATACGGGTATAGGGATGAATAAAAACATTATTGATAGTCTTTTCCTCCTTGATGGACAGACAACCCGAAAGGGCACCGAGGGTGAACCCAGTACAGGTTTGGGATTAATCATCTGCAAGGATTATATAAAAAAACATGGAGGGAAGATATGGGTGGAAAGCGAAGAAGGTAAAGGAAGCACTTTTTATTTTACACTTCCAACCAAAATAGAGAAATAAAAGTATTTTTTTTTTCAAATTTATAACTTGGGTCTATGAACCAAAACATTGAATTTGCTATCCTGTCGCATTGTATATCTTTCCCTTGTTTCGGCTTCTTTGCTTTTATCCGAAATATATATTATCGTTTTTCCACCATCAAAGACTATGGGGTATTTACCAACTAGTGACCCCATCGACAGTTTTGCATCGGAGAGTTTTAACCGCTGCCGTTCCTGCATCATTCTATACTCCAGCGTGGGTTTTTTCATATTTGTGATTTCAACAAAATCTAAATCTTTGATATTTCTACAAGATACGAATAATTTCTACGATTTGCAACAATTAATTTGCTTTAATGGGTTGTATTTATTGCATTTATGGTTCGATGAAACCCACCAACAGGACTTTATGACAGAGAAAAAAAGTAATTTATCGACCAACCAAAATCATCACCATGTATAATCTAAAATTAAATAAAGAATTCCAAGCAATTGTGTGTGTTTTATCTATTTATTTTGTATCTTTACCCTTATGTTGCCTCATGAACCATCAATGATGATTTTACATGTGTAAACAAAACTTGAGCACAAGGGGAGTTATAACGAAAATATTCCTATTACTATTGATTTCGGTTTTAGGTCTAGTGTATATAAGATATACTTGGGTGAGAATCGAAAATGAGCAATCTGAACTTGTATTGAAAGTTGCTAAATCAATTGAAATTTCTTTGCCTAAAGATGATTTGAAAGCGCTTGAAGCCAAACCAGGCGACATCGAAAAACCTCAGTATCAGGATTTAAAACAGATTTTAATCTCTATAATTCATGTTAATAAAGAGGCAAGGTTTGCATACATATATTTTGAACGGCAAGGGAAAATTTATTTTTGCGTGGATTCCGAACCTTATGATTCACCAGATTATTCACCTCCTGGGCAAGAATATACTGAAGCCAGGTCTGAAAATGACCAGCAATTTAAAGATGATAAGGGGATAATTACACCTCCTTTTTCCGATAGATGGGGGAAATGGAAAAGTGTGCTTATTCCTATTAAGGATGAGACATCAGGTAAAATAATTGCAGTATTTGGAATGGATTTTAATATTAAGGTATGGATACGTTCCATATTATTTGGCATGTTTGAATTATGTGTACAATTTATTTTTTTGTTGTTGGCATTCTATTTTCTAATTGTAATTGCAACAAAGCAGAAATTGCTAAAGAATGAAATAATTTGGCGGAAGAAGATTGAGGAGACCCTTCGAAAAAATGAAGAAAAACTAAATAAAGCAGAAAGGATAGGAAAATTAGGCTATTGGCAGATTTATTTGAACAGCAAAATGATCTGGGCAGATGAAGAGTCAATGAGGATCTTTGGATTTCCTCCTTTTACGGGAGAACTTCCAAAAGAGGTAGTTACTCCTTGTATTGTTGATTTTCAAACCGTAAACCAAGCGATTAAAGATTTGGTGAAGGCCAATGACATATTTGACTATGAATATTTAATTCACCCGGCAGATAATTCATCAGAAAAATTTGTTCATACAATTATTGAAGTTGAACGAGACTCAAATGGTTTGCCCGTTAATATTTCAGGCATAGTACAAGATATCACAGATCGAAAACGAGCAGGAAAAGAGATTAATGAAGCTTTGATCAAAGCAGAATCTGGCAGTAGACTTAAAACTGCTTTCATGGATAACATTTCTCACGAGCTCCGTACTCCATTAAATAACATACTTGGATTTAGCAATTTGATCACAAGAACAGATAACACCGACTCCGAGAAATTGCAGTATAATTCATATATAAAAGCAAGCAGTGATCAATTGTTGAATGTCGTTACCAATTATATGGATATTTCCCTGATTACTTCAGGGAATTTAGAGGTCAACTGCAAAAGAATAGACCTGCACATGATTCTTAATCAAATATATTCTCAATTTCGACCATTATGCGATGTTAAAAATTTGACGATAAATTTAGCTATTCCAGAAAACACTGGAGGTGTTAAACTCTATACCGATGTTGAATTATTTCGCAAAGCCTTATCACATTTGCTTGACAATGCTATCAAATTTACAAATCAAGGCCAAATTACTTTTGGTTATAAATTGCAAAATGGATCAATAGAATTTTATGTGAAAGATACCGGCATTGGTATCGATGAGGAATTTCAATTGATGATCTTTGATAGTTTCAATAAGGAAGAATTATCATCAACTGTAGGGCGTGAAGGTAGCGGACTTGGGTTGTCAATTGCGAACGGATTTGTTCGATTAATTGGTGGTGAGCTACAATTAGATTCAAAACAAGGTGTGGGCTCAACATTTTTCTTTAGTCTACCCTATTATGAGCGTTCATCAGACAAGATCATAAACGAAAATTTTAATTCAATCCCAATCCTTAAGAATCCGGTAATTCTGATTGCTGAAGATGATGAATTTAATTTAACTGGGGTATGCACGTGTCTCATGTGATTAAATCACTAATTAACAGATGAATAAATTATTTTCTTATATGGTACTGGTGAATGCACAACAGCTTGTTGAATCAGTCGATAAAAGA
>Ga0247841_10009723_pt1 | contig 13352 bp, 13 predicted proteins | sample LaCruzMarch2015__2_FD_192410 | JGI IMG/M metagenome (GOLD analysis project Ga0247841, IMG submission 192410) | Freshwater microbial communities from meromictic Lake La Cruz, Castile-La Mancha, Spain - LaCruzMarch2015_18m | ecosystem: Environmental > Aquatic > Freshwater > Lake | place: Spain...
ACGAGCTTAGTATAGGCATTATAAATAATAAGACCACGGCAGTAAGGATTCTTCCTATACCCGGGAAAAAACCCGGAGACCTTGTGAAGCTTGGAGGGCTATTGGGAATCGCGCCCGTGATGAGTGTCAATAAATACTCTGCCAAGAATTTTATGAAAAGAGGCGGAAGGCTTCCCGCGCCTGTTACCAGCCTGAGGAATTAATCTACCACTTTATCTTTACTCCAGACTGAACCCATCTTCCCGGCTGTATTACTCCGGCTGTCTCGCTATAATCAGTGTCTGTAAAGTTGTCTATTTTTATAAAGGGCTCTATAGAGGTTCCTTTATTTTGAAAGGCCTTTGAAAAAGATACGTTGCCTATGAAATACGTTTCCCCGAATTTTCTCTCATTGTAAGATAAATTCAGGCCTATTTTTATGGTTTTTATATCGCGGTTTAAATTAAGCATCAATTGATGTTTTAAAATATCTAGGGCGTATTTAGACAGAAAACCCGAAGCGGATCTGTCTGCTTCTATATAGGTATAGGAGAGCGGCCCGGCTTTCAGTTCCGCGCCTTTAAAATCCACGCTTCCTAAATTAGTGGCCTCCCATAGATCATTTGTAGTCAGCCTTGTATAGTCTATCAGATTTTTAACCTTTCGCAGGAAAACGTCGCATGCAATAGGGGTGTTGTTGTAATTTGTCTCAAGGCCCAGGTTGTAACTATCTGATTTTTCCACTTTCAGGTCGGAATTTCCTTTGTTTGCGGCATCAGAATAATACAGTTCTGTAAAACTCGGGCCCCTGAAACTATGGCTGAAAGAAGATTTGATCTTTAATTTATTTTCTATGAGCCAATAGCCAAGGCCTGCATCGTAAGAGCTCTGGTAAGACCAGTTTTGAAAATGATCGATCCTGAATCTGGCAGAAGGTTCTAATTTATTGCCGGGCTCAGGGTCAAATCCTAAAAAATATGCCTCGTTCATTCTTGTATTTTTACCTAAGTTTGTAGAATCTATGGTGTTTCTTTGTATCTCAAAACCGCTTTCTATGTCCCCGCATTTCACGGGCCAGCTTATGCCGGAATGTATGCCGTATGAGTAAGTAGCATGAGTATTTTGGGAGAAAGACGGGTTATTCCTGTTCAGTATGAATTTATCGTTATGCCTGCGCAGGAAAATAGAATTTTTTAAACTGTAAGAAGCCAGGTCTGTATCAAGGCCTGTTTTCAGGAACAGGGTATTTGTATGTTCTTCTTCCTCTTTATATAGGTTTGAATAAAAGCTGTCCGCCCCAAAATCTTTATCCTGATATCCTGCCACTAGATCCAGCGAATTATCCCCCCAGTCTTTATTAAGCATATATGAGTAAGTCTCATAATCAAAATCAGTGTTGGGCCTTGCCCCGTTCGATGTTTTATGTTCGAGCGAAAGGCTGGAGGAAAAATTTTTCCCCGGCATATCGCAGCTAAGCACCTGGCCGTAAAGGCCGTAAGCGCCCGCCAGCGCCTCGACGCTTATCGATTTTTTCAGGGGCTTTTTCGTGGCAATGTTTATGCTGCCCATCCCTCGTTTTATTATTTCTATTTTTTCTATATCCATGCTTGTCAGGGGGATATCCATATTGTGATGGCCCGTCTGCATGTCGTTTATCTTTATCCCGCCTATCAATACAGCTGCCTGTTCATAGGTGGAGCCTCTTATGGAGAGATCCCCCTGGACTCCGGATGTTCCTCTGTAGCGCAGATCTACGCCCGAAGAGCTCCTGAAAATATCCGGAACTGAATTGAAATTATTTTCCCTGATGTTTTTTGACGAGATTGTTTCCGAGGGGTAATTTTGGCTTGGTTGGCCTGGCGAACCGGCAGAGCCGCCGGTCACAACTATTTTCTCAAGCGTATAGTCTTCTTCTGCGAAAGAGGAGAAGCACAAAACCAGGTTTAATAAAACAACTATACATTTTAACATTGTCGTTTTTCCAGTTGTTATTATATAGAAGTAGGGATGTATTGTAAACTTTATTATAGCACCTAGTTTACAATCGTTTCTTTTCCAGTATGGCCAGGGTTTCGATGTGAGGTGTATGAGGGAAGAAATCCAGAAGTTTGAGAGTTTTTACAGTGTAAGAGTGGCTTAATATCCTTAAGTCCCGGCTGAGAGTGGACGGATTGCAGGATAGGTACAGGATTTTCTTTATTGAGCTGAGAGTTATATTCTGGCACAGCATATTATCAAGGCCTTTTCTGGGCGGGTCCAGTATTAAAATGTCTATGCCTTTATTCATGAGCACGGGGAATAATTTTTCGCAAGCCCCCTCATAAAGATGGAAATTTTCAACATTGTTCAGCTTGAGGTTGGTTTTCAGAAAAGATATATTAGCCGGCTCGGATTCTATGCCGATGATTTCTTTTGCAAAATTGCTCAGCGCTATCCCAAAAGTCCCTACGCCGCAGTAAAGATCGGCGATTGTTTCTTTTTTGCCCGGAGAGATGGATTTTTGCATTTCTCCGAGCGCTATCTCAAGAATCGGGATATTGACCTGGAAGAATGAATCAGGCCCTATTCTGAAAGTTTTTCCTGCAACTGTTTCTTCGATATAGGGACTATTTTGAAAGCCTTCCATTTTAATAAAAGGATTTGTTGTAAACATCAGTTTCTTCGCGGCGTAGCTTTCTTTTACTTCAATTTCTTTGATAGAGGTTAAATTTTCTCGATTTACTGTGCTAATAAAAGATGCGAGGAACTTATTAATATTTTCACTGACAAGGTTGCAGGAATCTATCGGGACGAATTCCTGCCTGGATTCAGGGGCATGATATGCGAGAATAGCTTTTTTATCCTTCCAGATCACGTTTAATTTTATTTTATTCCTGTATGCCCATATTTCAGGAGACGGGATGACGCTGATAGGCATGCCGGGGAACATCTCTTTTAATTGCGATTCTTTGATCGCAAGCTGTGTTTTATAATCGATATACTGGTAAGGGCTGCATATTTTGTAATGGCCGCATTTAGGCGCTATCCTGCAAGGGGACGGCTTTATTATTTTTACGGTTTTCGCCTCGATGTAATTCTTCTTTTCCAGAAGAGGCGTTATTTCTACTATTTCTCCGGGAATCCCGGAATCTGTAATTATGATTTTATCTTTGTCTGATCCGATGCTTTTGCCCGGATATATGATTTTATCTATTTTTATTTCCATGGGGATATTTTACTTTTATATAGGCTAAATGTATAGTAAAATAGAAAAAACAGGAGGTTAGAATGAAAAAATGTATTTTTTGCGCTGAAGAGGTACAGGACGAGGCTATAAAATGCAGGCATTGCGGCGAGATGCTGAATAAGATTAAAGGCAAATGGTATTTCAGCACGGCTACTTTTGTGACGGCGCTTCTGTGCGTAGGGCCGTTTGCATTACCCCTTTTATGGTTTAATACGCGACCTACATTGAAGCAGAAGGTTGTTATAAGCATTGCTGTTATCGTCCTGACGTATTTCTTAATAGTAATGTTAACAAAGAGCGTCAATACTTTAAAAACCTATTATCGGCCGATAATGTAATCCTGTCGCTATGGAGGATTATTAAATGAAATATATCTTGGCTATAGACCAGGGCACCACGGGTTCAAGAGCTGTTATTTATGATAAACAAGGCAGAAAAATAATAAGCGCATATGAGGAATTCCCCCAATATTTTCCAAAACCGGGATGGGTAGAGCATGATCCTGAAGAAATTTGGCAGAGCGTAAATAATTCCATCCAGAAAGCCCTTAAAAAAATCCCGGGAAGTAAAGTCGAAGCCATAGGCATAACTAATCAGCGCGAGACAACTGTTTTGTGGGATAAAGAAACGGGCAAGCCTGTTTACAATGCCATCGTATGGCAGTGCAGGCGCACGGCTCCGAGGTGCGACCGGCTCAAAGCCGCCAAAGGCGGGAAAGAATTTTTCAGAAAAAGGACGGGTCTGCCCATAGATGCATATTTTTCAGCAACAAAAATAGAGTGGATCTTGAAAAATGTAAAAGGCGCCTTGAAAAAAGCGAGCAACGGAAAATTATTATTCGGTACTACAGATACGTGGATTTTGTGGAAACTGACAGGCGGAAAAACGCACGCCACTGACTATACAAATGCTTCCAGGACAATGCTTTTCAATATTGAAAAGCTTAAGTGGGATAAAGAGATTATAAAAAAATTCGGTATTCCGGAAAGAATCTTGCCGGAAGTGAAAAAATCATCAGGCGTATTCGGGAGGACAGTAAAAATAGGGAAATTGCCGGCAGGGATCCCTGTTTCCGGAATAGCCGGAGACCAGCAGGCAGCTTTATTCGGCCAGGCGTGTTTTGAGCCGGGCACGATAAAAAATACATATGGCACGGGATGTTTTATTTTATTAAATACAGGGAGAATCAGAGTTGTTTCAAAATACGGGCTTATCACTACTCTTGGATGCGGGGCTAAAGGAGAGCCTGTATATGTCCTGGAAGGCGCAATATTTATCGCAGGCGCCGCAATACACTGGCTCCGAGATGGTTTAAAACTTTTAACCTGCGGATGCGAATCTGAAAAAATGGCAACTTCGGTAAAAGATAACGCAGGCGTTTATTTCGTGCCTGCGCTTGCGGGGTTAGGAGCGCCTTACTGGGATCAAAATGCGAGAGGCGCGATTTTTGGGATCACGAGAGGGACAAGCGCTAACCATATTGTAAGGGCAGCGCTTGAAGCAATGTGCTATCAGACCAAAGATGTCCTGGATGCGATGAAGAAAGATTCCGGTTTAAAGATAGGGGCTTTGAAGATTGACGGCGGGGCCTCGGCAAATAATTTTCTATGCCGGTTTCAGGCGGATATTCTTAGATTTAATGTTGTAAGGCCGAAGGTGATAGAGACTACGTCTCTCGGGGCTGCGTATCTCGCGGGCCTGGCACTGGGATATTGGAAAAATACCGGAGAGATAAAAAAGTGCTGGGAAAAGGACAGGATTTTTAAGCCTGTAATGCCTGCTAAAGACGCTTCCGGGCTTTATAACAGCTGGCTTAAAGCTGTTGGCCGGACGCTTACCAAATGAAAATATATGATGTAGCTATAATCGGCGCAGGAGTGATCGGGACTTCGATTGCCAGAGAGCTATCCCGCTACAAACTTGATATCTCCCTTATTGAAAAGGAAGTTGAGCTCGCCTTCGGCGTTTCAAAATCAAATTCAGGTATAATCCATCCCGGGACTCAGAATCCTCCGCACTCTCTGAAGGGCCGCTTGTGCGTACAGGGAAACATCCTTATTAGAAAAATATCAAAAGAATTAGGCGTTGATTTCAAAGAAGTCGGGGAGCTGATCGTAGCGTTTAACGAAGACGATATAAAAGAGCTTTTGCGCCTTAAAAAAGAAGCCGAGCTTCTGGGCGTGCCCGGATTAAAGATCGTTGATAAGAAATGGCTTGAGAAAAACGAACCGAATCTGAATAGCGAAGCAGTTTGCGGCCTTTACGCCCCTACCGCAGGGATTTTAAGCCCTTACAGGCTTGTGTATGACCTTGCAGAAAACGCTGTCAGAAACGGAGTTGAGATTTTTACAAAGTCAAAAGTCGTTAGCATAAGCCGGGCTGATAAATATTTTGAAATAAATACTTCTTCGGGACTGTTTAAATCAAGATATCTTATAAATGCAGCCGGACTTTTTGCGGATGAGATATCCGGAATGCTTGGCATAAATGATTTCAAGATCAAGCCGCGTAAGGGAGAGGAATTTATCCTGGATAAGAAAAAGGCTGATTTGGCAAGGCACCTTATTTTTCCGATGCCTTCCAAGGTATCAAAAGGAGTTTTGATAATAAAAACCGCTGACGGCAATCCCATGATAGGGCCTACAGCTGAGGACATTGAAGACAAAGAAGATTTTTCTACGTCTGACAGCGGGCTTAATAAAGTTTTAATGTCTGCCAGGCGGCTGATTCCTTCTATAAACGATAAAGATATAATCGCTTATTTTGCAGGCCTCAGGCCTGTAGCAGGAGATGATTTTATTATAAGGCATGAAGAAAATTGCCCGGGGCTTGTAAATGTCACCGGTATCCAGTCTCCGGGCCTGACAGCCAGCCCTGCAATAGCCGTGTTAGTCGCCGGTATACTTAAAAAGAACGGGCTAGGGCTTAAAAAGAAATTGATTTTCCATTCTCATAGAAAAAAGACGGTACATCTTTTTGAAATACCGTTTTCGAAGACAGCGGCGCTTATCAAAAAAGACCATGCTTACGGGGATATTGTCTGCAGGTGTGAGATGGTTTCTGCCAAAGAAATCAGGGATGCGGTAAAGCGCGGGGCAAAGACAATGGACGGGGTCAAGTTCAGGACTCGCGCACAGGGAGGTCGGTGCCATGGAAGTTTTTGCACCACGAGGATTATGAAAATCCTGGCAGAGGAAACTCAAACGCCTTTAATAGGAGTCACGAAAAGAGGCAAGAGTTCAGAAGTCGTAAAAGAGGATAGAGTTAATGATTAAGCGCGATTTGGTCATAATCGGAGGCGGGCCCGCAGGAATGGCAGCAGCTCTTTCAGCATACGAAAATGGCGTAAAGGATATTTTGCTGCTGGAAAGAGATCAGTATCTCGGCGGTATTTTAAATCAATGCGTGCATACAGGTTTCGGTGTTAATTATTTTAAAGAGATACTGACAGGGCCTGAGTACGCCGAAAGATTTATTGAAAAGGTTAAAAATATACCTGAGATAGAGGTTAGTTTAAAGTCAATTGTGGTTAGCCTGACGCCGGATAAAACCATTACATTTTTAAAACCAGGCAGAATGGAAAAAGTTTCAGCCAAGGCTATTATTATGGCCACAGGATGCCGGGAAAAAACCAGAGAGATGGTGCACATACAGGGAACTCGTCCCGCAGGAATTTTTTCAGCAGGCCTGGCGCAGAAATTGATAAATATAGAAGGCCTTTTGCCGGGTAAAGAAATAATAGTAGTCGGTTCAGGCGATATAGGCCTTATTATGGCAAGGCGTTTTACGCTTGAAGGCGCAGAGGTGAAGGCTATTATCGAGATCCAGAAAGAAACAAGAGGGCTTTTGCGCAACATGGTGCAATGCGTGGAGGATTTTAACATACCTGTTTATTTTAACCATAAGATTTCCAGGATTTACGGGAAAGACAGGGTGGAAAAGGTAAGCGTATGCAGGGTGGATGATAATCTTAATGAAATCCCGGGATCTTTATTTGAAATTAAATGCGATACCATACTTATGTCAGTTGGCCTTATACCTGAGAATGAATTGATAGAAATGGCAGGGGTCGCGATAGACGGGAATAAAACTTCCGTGCCGGGTATTTTTATGTGCGGTAATTGTCTTAAGATATATGATTTGGTTGACGGAGTTACGGAGGATAGTTTCCTGGCAGGCAAACTTGCCGCGGAATATATCCAACAACTATAATATGTTAAAAAAAATGACATGTATAGAATGCCCGAAAGGGTGCAAGCTGACAGTTGACGTGCAGGACGGGAAAGTGGTTAAGGTCACCGGCAACGAATGCCCGAAAGGCGAGAAATACGCAATATCAGAGATTGAATCTCCTGCCAGGATTCTGACCTCTAGTGTTTTAGGATGCGGGCTAAAATTAAAGATGATTCCTGTTAGAACTGACACACCTATTCCTAAATCCAGAATTTTCGATGCGATGAAAGAGGTTAAAAAAATCAGGGTTACCGCACCTTTAAAATCCGGAGATATTATTGTTAAAGATTTTCTCAGGCTGGGCGTGAACCTTATCGCTACAAGAAAGGCAGAATGAATAAAGAATTTTCAGCGGGCGCTGTGATTTTTAAGAAAGTTGGCGATAAAATAATGTTTCTTGTGATATTCAGCAAGAGGAATAAGATATGGGGTTTTCCAAAAGGCCACCTGGAGAGAGGCGAGACTGAAAAACAAGCTGCCCAAAGAGAGATAAAAGAAGAGACAGGCCTGGAGGATTTATATTTCATAGAGGGATTCGAGGAAAAAGTTATGTACGAGACCGTAAGCAAGCGCCTGCCTTTCAAAGGAGAGAAAATAGAAAAATATGTAACATATTTTTTGTGTGAAACGAAAAATCAGGATATAATAGTAGATGGCAGGGAGATAGGGGATTACGCTTTTTTGCCTTTAGCCGGGGCGGAAGAATTTACGAAGTTTCGAAATCTTAATAACATACTGAGGAAGGCTTATGACTTTTTACAAACACTATAAATTTTGCGCGGTTATTTTCATGCTTATGCTTTTAAGCGGATGTACTATTATTAAAGCCACAGGCGCAGTGGTAGGCGTGGCCGGCAAAACAGTTTACACAACAGCCAAAGTTACGGGAAAGGTTGTCGGCACAACCGCCAAGGTTGTAGGTAAGACTGCCGTAGTTACGGGTAAAGGCGTCAAGACCGTGGTAAATATGGCAACAGGCAGGCATGTTGTAAAACTTACAAAGCGCGGCAACGGCCTTACTACAAGCGTACTTTTAAATAGGAAAGCGAGAGAGGATCTTATTGTTGATACGGGCGCCACAGATACGGTGATTTCTTCAAGCCTGGCAAAAAAAATAGGCATATCAGCCGCTAAAGGTAAAAATGTTTTGGTCCAGGTGGCTGACGGCCGTACCGTAAACGGAAAACAGGTCAATATAAAAGAAGTGAGAGTTGGCGGGGCAAAGGTCTATAATGTCCAGGCCATTGTGCTTGATTCAGGGGAAATAGGCGACAGCCCGGGGCTACTGGGCATGTCCTTTTTAAATAATTTTGTTTTCAAGGTGGATACCGAAAAAGAAACGCTGGTATTGCAGAAAAGATAAAAAAGGAGACAGATCATGGCAAAACTATACAATGCAGTCATGCTGGCGCTTGCAGTCTTAGTGATAATCGCATTTTTTATGCCGTGGATAGCCGTAAAATCAGAACAAGTGGGCATGGTTTCGAAGGTTTTGACCGGCAAGAAACAGGCAGTTATAGACAATATAAGCGCTTATCATGTCCCTATAATGGCCAATGGGCCTGACGCAAGATTAATGATGAGCGTGATAAAGATTTTTAATCCAAACGTAAAAGACGCTGATAAAAAAAGCTTCCTGATATGGGGTATCCCGCTCCTGGCTGTAATTATTTTTATAACCAGCTATTTTCTTGGGAAAAATAAATGGGTAAACCTTATTATAGGCATAATGGGGGCAGCCATATTTATTGTCGCCGCGTATAAAATAAAGACCACAGACCTGGATAAACTGATTTTGAAAGTAGAGATGGGGCCCGGCCTGTGGCTCACCTTGTGGGCATTTCTTTTGATTGGGATAGCAGGTTTTATAAGCTTTTCCGCTTCCGCTAAAAAGTCAAAATAATTAATTTTCCCGGCTTGACAAGGGGTTTAAAACATGATATATTTAATGTAGTTGATAGTTAACTATATTAACTATCAAGGAGGTTAAATATGTCTATCACGATTACAGAGTTTGCCGATAAGATTAACGACGTTGTACCTGTCATGATGAAGGAGTTTTCAAGGCGCAACTTCGCCGAACTTTACAAGGGCAAGATCACGCTTCCTCAGTTCCTTATCCTGGGATTCCTGCATAATAACGGCGATTCAAAGATGTGCGGCATCGCGAAATTCATGTCGGTGACAACGGCTGCCATGACAGGCATGGTGGACAGGATTGAGAAATACGGGTATGTAAGAAGAGAGCCTGAGCCGGATGACAGACGGATTATCAACGTGAGCCTCACCCAAAAAGGCCTTGAGCTTGTCAAAAAGATAAATCACGAAAGGCGGCATATGATAATAGATGTATTCGGTAAGGTCTCCGAGCAGGACCGTTCTGACTATCTCAGGGTTTTGATGAAAATAAAAGATATATTAACCAAAAACTAAAAATGAAAAGATTAATTTGCTTTATAATATTTTTTGCGTGCTTTTTCTGCCGGACAGCCCTGGCAGAAGAAATATCTCTTACTATTGATGAGGCCATTAATATGGCCCTGAGGGATAACAGGGATATTCTGCTGAAGGCAGAAGATGTGAACAAATCAAAGGCAAAGATACGGGAGGCGAAGGCGGGTTTATATCCAAGCCTTACGCTGACCGGCACCTGGTCCAGAAACAACGGTTATTATTCGAAAGATTTCAGCTCATTTAATTATCAGGTAGGCGCGAAACAATACCTTTATAAAGGTGGCGAGACGGTAAATACCATAAAATACAATGAACACCTTTTAGACGCAAACAAGGCGATACTGGACAAAACAAAATTAGAAACTGTTTTAAATGTTAAGAAGTCCTTCTATACGCTTTTATTGTCGAATCAGTATGCGGAAGTCAATAAAGCAATACTTAAAAATACAAAATTTCATCTGGAATATTTAGGCGCCAGGTATGAAAAAGGCCTTGCTTCAGAGTCTGAGATATTGCGGGTAAAATCTTCGCTGGAAAATGTGAAGCAGGCGTATGAGAATTCTTTGAACCAGGGAGAGTCATCCCGTGCGCTTTTGAATAATTATCTGTATCTGGATAAAGATGTTGAAATAATTCCGGAAGGGGAATTATCTTACACGGAAGAAGAGATAGTTTTTGACCAGGGCCTGTTGTACGCACTGGGGAAAAGGCCGGAGATAAAACAGTACGACAGTCAGATAAAGGCGTCTGAAAAAGCCGTAGATGTGGCGAAATCCGATAACAGGCTTTCTGTTTATGCGTCATGGGATTATTATAACCGCACGCATAGCGCCGCAGGCACAGGAAAAAACCAGAACGATAATAATATTATTGGCGTAACATTTTCATGGCCTGTATTTGACGGATGGGCTGCGAAATCAAAAATAGAACAGGCGGTCGTGGATCTAAAAGAGGCGCGGATATTAAGAGAAAAAGCCGCAGGCGATATAGCGCTTGATTTCAAAAATGCTTATATCGGTTTAAAGAATGCTATCGTTAAAATAGATGCGACAGAGTCTGATCTCAGGGTGTATAATGATAATCTGAAAAGCGCTAAAGAAAAATTTAAACAGGGCATTGTAAGTTCCCTGGACCTGGATGATGCTATTCTTAAACATTCAATATCCGGGTTTAACAGGGATAGCGCGGTTTATGATTATATAGTATCTAAAAGCAGTCTGGATAAGGCAATGGGAGGCGTACAATGATGCTCAGGAGAGTTTTTATTTTATTAAGTTTTATTTTTTTAATATACGGCTGCCAGAAACAGGAAGCGGTAAAAGATGCCGGTCCGCAGGTTATACCCGTGAAGGTAACCAGGGTAGAGCTTAAGGATATTTACAGGACTCTTGAATATGTAGGCAGCGTAAAAGCTGAAGAACAGGCAGTCGTATATCCAAAGGTAAGCGGAAAAATAACAGAAAAGGTTAAAGAAGACGGAAGCGTTGTAGAAAAAGGAGACACGCTTTTTTATATCGACAGGGATGAAGTGGGGCTTAAGTTTGAAAAAGCGCCTGTGGAAAGCCCTTTGGACGGAGTAGTGGGCAGGATTTATGTTGATATAGGCGTTAATGTTACTTCCCAGACGCCGGTGGCTCTTATTGTAAGCATGAATAAGGTAAAGATAGATTTGAATATACCGGAAAAATATCTGCCCCGGGTATCTATTGACCAGAATGCGGATATAACAGTTGACGCATATAATGAAAAGTTTAAAGGCGTTGTCACAAAAATAAGCCCTGTGGTGGATATGGATACAAGGACCGCCCCGGTGGAGATAACCATAGAAAACAGAGAACATCTGCTTAAATCCGGAATGTTTGCCAAGGTCTCGCTTATTATAGGTGAAAGTAAAGCAGTGCCTGTTATTTTAAAAGAATCTATTATGGGCAAGGCCCCAAACGCGTATGCGTACGTTATAGAAAACAATAAGGCCGTCCTGAGAAATGTCACGCTCGGCATCAGGCAGGACGGATATTCTGAAGTAACCGGCGGCATCAAAGAAGGCGATGCTGTAGTGATTATGGGTCAGCAGAGGTTAAAAGACGGCATTGACGTAAAAGCGGAATATTAGAGGAAAATATGAATCTTCCGGAATTCGGCGTTAGAAAACCAGTAACTAATCTGATGATATTCTGCGCGATACTTGTGATCGCGCTTTACAGCATTGCAAAGCTCGGTATAGATATGTTTCCGGAGATAGAGCCTCCGTCCATATCTGTCATAGCGGTCTATCCCGGCGCAAACCCTCTTGATGTTGAGGCAAAGGTAGCAGAGCCTCTTGAAAACCAGCTGGGCACCACTCCGGGACTCGAAAAAATCACGTCCCGTTCTACAGAGGGCATAGCTACCGTGACTTTGAAGTTTAAATGGGGCACAAACATTGACGAGGCTTCTAACGATGTGCGCGACAGGATCGACCTGGCAAAAAGATTTTTGCCTGACATACCCGATGAGATGGACAATCCTTTTATATTCAAGTTCAATACCGCTAATATCCCTATATTATTCCTGGGCATAACCGCGAACGAGACTTATCCGGAACTTTACGATATGATGGATAAAAGGATAGGCGATGCGCTGAGGCAGCTCCCGGGCGTGGGCACAGTGCAGATCCAGGGCGGAGGGCTTCAGAGGCAGATAAATATATGGATAGACAGAAGCACCCTGGAAGGTTACGGGCTTTCGATACTTGATATAGAAAATATCCTGAGGCAGGAAAACATAACTCAGCCTGTGGGCAGCATAAAATCAGGGCTTACTGATTATCTTTTGAGACTACCTGGAGAATTCATTGATCCCGAAGAAATAAATTCAGTCATTATAGGGAAAAGCGATAATAAGTTTGTCTATTTAAAGGATGTGGCGAGAGTGGAAGATGGTTTTAAAGAAGTGGATTCCATAGTGCGCATAAATAAAAATCCCGGCATCATGATGATGATCCAAAAACAGTCAGGCGTGAATACAGTGCAGGTCGCAAGCCAGGTAAAGGAAAAACTCGAGGCTATTAAAAAGACACTGCCCAAAGATGTGGAAATAATAACTATTTTTGACACGTCAAAGGATATTATAAATTCCCTGGATTCCCTTAAATCGAGCGTGTGGGTGGCTATATTACTTGTCATACTCGTGGTTTGGTTTTTCCTTAGGCAGATAGCGCCGAGCATTATCATCGCCCTTACAATACCTTTTTCGCTGCTCATAGGTTTTATTTATCTTTTTCTGGGAGGCAGGACCATAAATATCATAAGCCTTACAAGCCTTGCCATAGTCAGCGGAATGGTTGTGGATAACGCGATAGTGGTTGTCGACAATATCTACCGCCATATGGAAAAAGGCCAGAGGCAGGTCGAGGCCGCTATATACGGCACGTCAGAAATGTTTTTATCTATAGCAGCGTCTACGCTTACTACGGTGGTTG
>Ga0247841_10009725_pt1 | contig 13348 bp, 12 predicted proteins | sample LaCruzMarch2015__2_FD_192410 | JGI IMG/M metagenome (GOLD analysis project Ga0247841, IMG submission 192410) | Freshwater microbial communities from meromictic Lake La Cruz, Castile-La Mancha, Spain - LaCruzMarch2015_18m | ecosystem: Environmental > Aquatic > Freshwater > Lake | place: Spain...
GTGATTTTAAAAATATTAAATCAGTTCTCGTCGTCTCAGGTACTTCCGCTCCGCCAGAAATAGTGGAAAAAGTCGCTGCTAAATTGAGATCATTTTAAAAAGTCCGGTTCATCCGGACTTTTTATAATTATATTTTTTCTATTTCTTTAAGTAGTTCTACAAATATATCTTTCTCCTCGACGGTACGAAGAATCTCTCCTTTTTTGAAGAGAACTGCTTTGCCTTTGCCGCCGGCGATGCCAATGTCGGCCTCCTTCGCTTCGCCGGGACCGTTCACAATACAGCCCATGACCGCAACGGTGATCGGTTTGTCGATATGTTCGAGTGCTTCCTCGACTTTATTGGCGAGGCTGATAAGGTCGATTTGTGTTCTGCCGCAGGTCGGACAGGAGATAAGGGTTGCTCCTCGCTGTCGAAAGCCTAAAGATTTGAGAATCTCCCAACCAACCCTAACTTCTTCGACAGGATCGCTCGTAAGGGAGACTCTGATCGTGTCGCCGATTCCTTGATGGAGGATGATGCCAAGGCCGACAGAACTTTTGATTGTGCCGACTTTAGGAGTCCCGGACTCGGTGATGCCGAGATGAAAAGGATAATCAACCTTTTCTGCGAGCAGCCTGTAAGCCTCGACCGTGCGCAGAACATCGGAAGCTTTCATTGAGATAACGATATTATCAAAGTTCAAGTCCTCTAATATATGGATATGATGAAGAGCACTTTCTACCATCGCCTGAGGAGTGCGGCCATATTTTTCCCCAAGTTCCCTTTCGAGCGAACCAATATTTACGCCGATCCTGATCGGGATACCTTTTTCTTTACATGCTTTAACGACTGCTTCAGTCTTCTCGTGGCTTCCGATATTGCCTGGATTGATCCTGACCTTATCAATACCATTTTCAATTGCCATGAGGGCTAATTTGTAGTCAAAATGAATGTCGGCGATAAGAGGAATGTTGATATGACTTTTGATCTCTTTTATCGCTTCTGCAGCTGCAAGGTCCGGCACAGTCACTCTGACCATCTCGCAGCCGGCTTTTTCAAGTCTCAAAATCTGCTCAATCGTCGCTTTTGCGTCATGCGTAAATGTGTTGCACATCGACTGAACAATGATCGGGTTGTCACCGCCAATTTTTAAATTGCCAATTTTGAATTCTTTGGTTTTTCGTCTTGTAATCATGGTTTGATTATATCAAAGAACAATTGCAAATCAATGCTTGCGCTCCGTCCTAGAATAGCGCTCCTATTGATTTATTTTATTTTATATGTTATAATATAGATATGGGGGTGTGCTATGTCGAATAAAGGTAAGCAGGAACAACCTGGACGGCGGGGAACCACTGTCCAACACTTCGAGCGGAACTATCCGCAAGATCTTCCTCCTGGCAGTATCGCAACTACCAGGATTGTGGACGGCTCCATCGTGAGCACTCGTCCATGTCCACATTGGCAATCGCCTAAGCAAAAAGGCGAGTAGCCATCATCGAGCGCCAGGGTTTTCCCTGGCGCTCGTTTCGTTTCTTAATTCTTTATTTTTTCTCAATATAATTTACGCATACTATTTTCGTTGAAAAAAAGCGATCCACCTTCGCTCGAGGGCTCACGGCGGACAAGTCGGAAAAAATCAACGAAGTAAAAACAATTTTTGTGGATAACACTAAAAATATGACCGCTTAAATGCTAGACAAGCCTTTGGAGCGTCTGGTATTATACTTAGGCTGGTCTTCGGATCAGCACAAAAGCAGGAGCAATCCTGCAATGGCAGAAGGCGGTCCCCACGCCTGTTACGCGAGGGATCACCTCAAGGTCTTGTGCCGTTCTCGGCGCTGGGTATTCCCCAGCGCCGTTGTTTGTTTATTAGGACTTTATTTTCTTTTGCGAGAGATCTATGAGGACATCGATATTATCTTCTTTTGATGATTTTATCCGTCCTGTATTGCCGCATTTAAGGCATTTTTGAAAAATATAGTACTGGCCGTTTTTGACCTCAAAATCAATGGGCTGCATCAACCCATGGCAGATATTGAGCCGATCTCCTGGTAGCTTCAAATCAACATGCTTTGAATAAAGGCAGTTTGGGCAGTGATTTGTATAGCCGTTTCCGTTAACTTTAGTGCCACAACTTTCGCAGACAAAGTCTTCCTGATGACGGATGAAATTCTTTGGAGTATGCATATGAACATTATTATACAATAAAATTGTTGAAAAGAGAAGGGCCATGCCGAGGATAGCATGGCCCAACGGGATGTAGGGCTGGCGCCCGGTGGGGGATCAGGCAAGGTCGTGCAACTGCCTGAAAACGGCGAGGCCACGATAGAGCTGGGGATTTGCCATCGCCCCTATGAGGAAGACTACCTCGTTGACACGTGGGTCCTTGATGAGGCCGATAAGTTCTTTGAGGCTGAACTTATCGTTCGCGAGCCGGTTGCCCTCTTTATCTTTGAGCAGGCTTGTGCCATCCGTGATCGCATGATGCAGCAAGCAAGCTGCATTGAAAGCGGAGCCGAGCTGATAGGGCTCGATCTCCTCGAGAAGAGAGAGTAGATGCTTCGAGTAGGGCTCGCCATCTACTGTGGTCTGGCCGGCATGAATCGCCGTCGCCAAGTCGAAAGCTTGACCGACGAGGGGGTCAGTGCTGATCAGTTCCGTCACTCGCGTTAAGACAACGGTGTCCATATCGATCCTCCATTGATGTGGGTCCGCATATAAAAAAATGAGCCTAACGGCTCATTTTCTCAAATGCAATACTAAATGGTGAGAGGCAGAACAACTTCAGTTTGTGCAATGTCTTCACCATATTGCTAACAATAATACTAAAAAGCTGATTATCCTGTCAAAGTATTTCTGTGGATAACCAGATAGATTATTAAGTAATTGGTGAACAGTTACTTCGTTGAAAAAAGGCGATCGGAAAAAATCAACGAAGTAAAATAGCGCTAAATATTGAAAAACTATACTTTTTCGACTGCCCGAAGTTTAGCACAGTTACTTCGTGGATTCTCTTCGATCTCATCCATTTTCGGAGTGACCGGCTTTCTCGTTAGCATTTTGACTGTTGCGGGAATATTTTCTCTGGAGATAGGGGAGATCGATTTTTCGGTGCCAAGATCACGAAATATATTTTTGACGATACGGTCTTCGAGTGATTGAAACGTGATTACGACAAGTCGTCCGTCAGGAGCAAGCAAATCAACTGCTTGGGGCAGTACCCTTCGGATTACATCAAGCTCATCATTTACCTCCATTCTGATCGCTCGAAATGTATTTGATGCAAATTGACCGGGTTTTTTCGAATAGCGGTATTTGGGCGGAGTAGCTTTTTCGATAATTCTGATCAGTTCTCCAGTCGTTTCTATATGCTTTTCGACCCTTTCGCGGACTATCTTGCGAACAATCTGTCTGGCAAATTTTTCTTCCCCCAGTTCAAAAAGGACGTATACCAGCCTTCCGGGTGAATAGTAATTGACAACTTCATAAGCATCAAGACTCTGAGTGCGGTCCATACGCATGTCCAGTTTCGAATTAAGAAATTCTTCACGAAAACTGAAGCCTCGCTCAGGGTTATCGAGTTGATAGCTGGATACGCCAAGATCAATCAAGATGCCGTCTACTTTGGGAATTTTGAGATCATCGCAAATTTGCTGAAGATTCGAGAAATTACCGTGAATATATTGGATCTGGTCACCGAAATCCTTTAAATTTTCTTTAGCTGCCAGAAGAGCCTCAGTATCCTGATCAATACCAATCAATTTGCCCGTGTTGCCTATTTCATCAGCGATGAGTTTGGCGTGTCCGCCGCCACCGAGAGTACAATCGACATATATCCCGCCTTTTTTGGGGGAGATCAGATCGATGACTTCTTTCGGCATAATGGGTTTATGTAGATATTTCATTTTTGTAAGTAGGCGATTAGATAGTTTCTTTTGTAGCTTTGACCGTTCAACTTAGCGTACCCTGATTTTCTAATCAGTTTTTCAATTTTATAAAAAGGGCTATACATACTCTTGAAATCACTTTCGGAAAATACCCTCTCGACTAAACCGAGGTCCTTCATTATATAAGTATCATACTCTTTACCGGGGCTCATAGTTAACAGATTTTTTGCGTTCTTATCCCCATCCTTGCAAAGCGCACGTACGAAGAAATATCCGCCGTTTTTTAGTACGCGGCTGGATTCTTCTAAATAGATTTGGCGTTCTTTTTCTGAAAGGGAGTTCGATGAGGTGACGTCTAGTAGGAGATCAATTGAGTTGGCGTTGATATTCAGTCGCTCTCCAATGCTAGCAACCGAATATTCTGTGGCCAAATTTTGACCCACAGCTCGTTCACGGGCCAATCTTATTGCAGTTTTTGAAATGTCGATACCATGGACTTTGTTGCCAAGCGATGCAAGGTAGTTTGTATTCCGACCGGTGCCGCAGCCCAGATCGAGGATGGTTAGGGCGGAGACTTCTACTTTTTTTGATTTTTTTAGCCATTTGAGAAAACGCAAAACATCATTCTGCGGGCGATCACCGAGTGTCATCAGCTTGGGATTTCGGTATTCGTTCTCCCAACATTCAAATTGTGGTTTATCTTCCATAATTCAATACTCTATCACATTTTTATTGTTTTGTCACTCGAAATTTCTTCATTTTTCTGGTATAAAGGGAATATGCAAAATAACAACGGACTAGCAAAATTTATTTGTGGAAATTGTGGCAAAACAGTAGATTCATCGAGTCTGACTGGAACAAAACAGCGCAACCATTGTCCCTCCTGTCTTTTTTCAAAACATGTTGATGAGAATTCGGCAGGAGATCGGCTTTCGAAATGCCGTGGGCTGATGGAGCCAATTGCCCTAACTTTCAAGGAGGCAGGGTCGGATAAATATGGAAAGAAAAAACAGGGCGAACTTATGCTTGTTCATGCATGTCAAAAATGCGGCAAGATCTCGCTAAATAGGATTGCAGCTGACGATGATCCGGAAAAAATATTGAAAATATTATCTAATGCGCCAAAATCATTTGAAAGCTCAGATTTTCTAATCCTATCGAAGGCAGATGAACCCGAAATCAAGAGACAGCTTTTTGGAAATAAGCCTAATATATAGTTCGGGACCAAATAATTTACTTCGTTGATTTTTTCCGATCGCCTTTTTTCAACGAAGTAAAATTCTTAGATCTACAACGTCAGTATTACATTTTCTCTAGGACCTGGATATTCAAAAGATGTAAGCCTTTTTTGATTGCAATCGCAGTTGATCTGACGAGTGAGATTCTGGCTTCGCGCAAACCTTTATCTTCAGCATTCAAGACATGATGCTTTTGATAAAAAGTGTTGAAGGATTTGGCGATTTCATATGTGCTGCTAGCAACTTTGGCAGGATTTAAATCACGTGCTGCTGCAATAATTTGATCTGGGAAATCGATCAGACGATTAGCCAGGGTCAGCTCTTCAACATTGCCAAGAAGATTAAAATCAGGCAAGAAGGCGTCACTTTCAGATTTTTCAAGAATCCCGATAGCTCGGGCATAGGTATATTGAAGGTACGGACCGGTATTGCCCTCGAAAGAGAGTGAAGCTTTCGGATCAAAGTGGATATCCTGATGAGGAGAAAACTGCAATAAATAATATTTGATCGCAGCATCGGCGACTGTTTTTGCTCTCATCGATACTTCTCTTGCGCCTATCTTATTCTCTGTGTCTCGCTTTTTGATCTCCTGGGTGGCCAATTCAGTCATCTCTGATAGTAGATCATCGGCATCGACCACTTTACCCTCACGAGACTTCATCTTACCTTCTGGAAGATAAACCATGCCGTAAGATAGATGAAAACACTTTTGAGACCATTCGAAACCAAGCATCTCTAAAATTTTGAATAACACTTTGAAATGATAATCTTGTTCGGAACCGACAACCCAGATGGATCGGGAGAGGTTATTTTCTTCGAATTTCAAACGTGTAGTTTCCAGATCCTGAGTTATATACACGCTCGTTCCGTCTTTTCTAATGAGCGTAGCTTTTTTTAGAGCCCCATCCTTTTCTTTGCCAAATTCGTCAGCTGGTAATGTCGCGGTGACTGAGCTATTTTCCTCTTTTTGGAATACGCCCGTAACCACACCCTTCTCAACAATCTTTTTGCCAAGTTTATAGGTGTTGCTTTCGTAATATGTTTTGTCAAAATCCCAGCGGTAATCCCGAAAAGTCTGTTCAAAGCCGGATAAAACCCAGCTGTTCATCTTTTCCCATAAGGCAATGACCTCCGGATCTCCCATTTCCCATTTGATGAGCACCTCCTGGGCTTCTTTTTCTATCTCCGGATTCTTCTCTGCTTCAATTGAATATTTGACGTAATATTTGCCGACGAGGTGGTCGCCTTTTATCCCTGTTGATTCTGGTGTTTCATTGTTGCCCCATTTTTGCCAAGCGAGCATGGATTTGCAGATATGAATGCCGCGATCGTTGACAAGATTGGCCTTGACCACTTTTGCGCCTGCAGATTCTAGAATAAGGGCGGTTGCCATTCCGAGGGAGCCATTCCTGACATGACCCAAATGAAGAGGCTTATTTGTGTTTGGCGAAAGGTACTCGACCATAGTTATTTCGTTATTAAGTTCTGAAGAATCACCGTATTTTTCAGAAACAATCTCTGCGGCAATAGCAGAAAATAAAAGTTCGTTTTTTAATTTAATATTGATATACGGCCCAGCGGCGTTTGCGGAGCTGATAAAATCACCGGTAATATGTTCGGCAAGTTTTTGTGCCAATACAGCGGGGGGGAGCTTGAGCGCTTTCGAGAGAGAAAAACATTCAATCGCAAAGTCACCCAACGTAATCGAGGGAGGATAAATCAGATCAATCTGTTTGAGCTCTACATCAAATAGGTCTTTGATTGTGGCAAGGATTGAATTATTAAGTTTTTCTTTGATCTCAGATATTTTCATGGAACTATTCGTCATTCTCGTACTTGATCCGAGAATCTATTCTATAGATCCTGAATCAAGTTCAGGATGACACTCGGAGTGTCAATTTATGCTTTTATTATACAAAAATATGCTTAGAAAGCAAATAAAGGATATAGCAAATCAGCGTTTTTTGTAGTATCATAGCCTCATGAAAGAAATCGCCAAAGCCTACAACCATGCAGAGTTCGAAGAGAATATCTACAAGCACTGGGAAGAGTCCGGCTATTTTAGACCCGAATATGGTAAAAAGGAACTCAAATACGATCGTGAAATAGATGGCAAACCTTTTGTCGTATCTATGCCGCCGCCAAACATTACCGGCAAGCTTCATGTTGGCCACTCATTATTCATCACACTACAAGATATTATGATTCGCTATCATCGTTTGCTCGGAGAGCCAACTCTCTGGGTTCCGGGTACAGATCATGCAGGAATAGCTACTCAAACGGTTGTCGACAAAATGCTGAAGAAAAAAGGCGTAGATAAGAGGGACCTTGGAAGAGATAAATTCGTCGAAGAAGTTTGGAAATGGAAAGATGAGTATGGCTCTACTATCACGAAGCAATTACGGAGGATGGGTGCTTCCTGCGATTGGTCCCGAGAGCGCTTCACTCTTGACGAAGGTTTAAATCTGGCTGTTCGCAAAGCCTTCGTTGAGCTCTACAATAAAGGACTCATATACCAAGGACTTCGTGTAGTAAATTGGTGCCCGCGTTGTCATACGGCGATTTCAGATGACGAAGTTGAGTACAAAGAACAAAAAGGTAAACTTTACTGGATCAAATACGGACCGTTTATACTTGCGACAACCCGGCCTGAAACAAAGCTCGGCGATACTGCCGTGGCAGTCAATCCTAAAGACACACGTTATACAGAAATGGTTGGCAAGAAGTTTATGATTCCCGGCGTTCTCGGCGAATTTGAAATAGTTGTTGTTGCCGACAATGCAGTTGATCCCGCCTTCGGAAGTGGTGCGGTCAAAGTCACTCCCGCTCACAGTTTTACTGACTACGAGATTGCACTCCGAAGTAACCTACCGATGAAACAAATCATCGATGAAAATGGTCGCATGATGCCAAACACGGGGAAATATGCAGGCATGAAAACAGCTGAAGCACGCGAGCAAATAGTTCAAGATATGCAGGGACTTGGGCTGATAGATCATATCGATGAATATGACAACAGTCTCCCAACCTGTTATCGGTGTGGTGGCATCATCGAACCGATCCCTTCGAAACAATGGTTTGTCAAAATGAAAGAGATGGCTGCAAGAGCCAAAAAAGTTGTCGAAGAAGGCAAAATGGAGATCATCCCTGACCGGTTTAAAAATATCTATATAAGTTGGATGGAAAATATCAGAGACTGGTGCATTTCGAGACAGATCTGGTGGGGCCATCAAATTCCTGTCTGGTATAAAGGCGACGAGATTTATTGCGGTATGGAAGCACCGACTGGCGAGGGTTGGAAGCAGGATGAGGATGTGCTCGATACGTGGTTTTCCTCTGCGCTCTGGCCATTTTCTTCTCTTGGTTGGCCGGAAAAGACAAAAGATTTAGATTTCTTCTATCCGACCTCTGTTATGGAAACAGGTTATGATATTTTGCCATTTTGGGTTGCAAGAATGGCGACATTTGGCCTTGAGTTTACCAATCAAATTCCATTTGAAACAGTTTACTTTCACGGTTTGGTCCGTGATGAAAAAAACCGCAAGATGAGTAAATCTTTGGGCAACGTACTAGATCCACTTGATCTGATCCCAAAATATGGCACAGATGCCCTTCGCATGGCTTTGGTTGTGGGGTCAACGCCGGGTCAGGACATTGCTGTCGGCGAGTCGAAGATCAAAGGTTACCGCAATTTTTCCAACAAAATCTGGAATGCCTCTAGATTTGTAATACTTCGTGTGACTGATGGCGATCTCCAGACTGGCACAATCGGCAATGTTAAATTGGATAATTTAAAAGTCGATCAGGAACAGTTGACGGCTGCTGATGAAGAACTCATAAAAACTCATACTAAGACAATTATATCTGTCACCGAAAAAATTAATAAATTCAGATTTTCTCAAGCCGGCGAAGAGCTATATGATTTCTTTTGGCATAATTTTTGTGATGTTTATATTGAGCAGTCGAAAACACAGTTGGAAAACGAAAAAACGAAAGAAAATACAGAGAAGTTGCTGATAAAGACACTGATTGAATCGCTGATCATGCTTCACCCGTTCGTCCCTTTTGTGACTGAGGCAGTCTGGCAAGAGCTTCGAAAGATTTACCCTGATTTGCAAGAGTCAATCATGATTTCTAAGTGGCCGGATGCAAGTGGTAAGAAGAATTAAGTAATAAGTTATTAGGTATAATTCGTTTCAATTGAATATTTGAAATTTAACAGGAATCGATTGAAAACCTAAAAATTGAAAACTAAGTAGTAGGACAAAAAAAGAACTATTAGATAGATTTCGGATCTCAAGGGGCAGTCCGGAATGACAAGGAAAAACAACATGGCAAAAGAACAGACTATAACAAAAAGAAGCGAAGACTATTCAGAGTGGTATCTTGATGTGATAAAAGAAGCTGATCTGGCTGACTATGGCCCGGTTCGCGGTTCGATGGTAATAAAACCGAACGGATATGCGATCTGGGAAAATATTCAGAAAGTTTTGAATGATAAATTCAAAAAATCAGGAATTGAGAACGCCTATTTTCCATCATTGATTCCAGAGGGATATTTGAAAAAGGAAGCCAAGCATGTCGAAGGATTTGCTCCGGAATGTTTTGTTGTGACACATGCAGGAGGCAAGAGTCTTGAGGAACCTTTAGTTGTCAGGCCGACCTCTGAGACTATAATTTACGAGATGTTTTCACGGTGGGTAACATCATACAGAGATCTTCCTTTATTAATGAACCAATGGGTCAATGTTCTCAGATCAGAGATGCGGACCAGATTGTTCTTGCGGACCTCGGAATTTCTCTGGCAAGAAGGCCATACGGCTCATGCAACTGAGAAAGAGGCAGGGGAAAGGGCGCGGCAGATGATTGACGAGTATGCTGATTTTGCTAAAGAATATTTGGCAATGCCCGTGTTTGTGGGCGAAAAAACAGAGACAGAAAGATTTCCTGGCGCGCAGACAACATATACCATTGAAGGGATGATGCAGGACGGGAAAGCTTTGCAGTCCGGTACTTCCCACTTGCTTGATGCAAATTTCACTCAAGCATTCAATATTAAGTTTTTAGATTCAGACGGCGTTGAAAAATTTGTCCGTTCGACGAGCTGGGGAGTGAGTACAAGGATCATTGGCGGTATCATCATGACCCATAGTGATGACAAAGGTTTAGTACTGCCTCCGAAGATTGCTCCAATAAAAGCAGTTATAATCCCGGTTTATACGAGTGATGAAGAGAAGAAAATTGTTATTTTCAGAGTTGAACAGATTGCGAAAGAGCTGCGAGACCAAAATCTGGAGGTTAAAGTTGATAATCGGGATCTGCGACCTGGACCAAAATTCTTTGAATGGGAGAAAAAAGGTGTCCCGATTCGAATCGAGATTGGCCCACGTGATGTGCAGAATAATTCTGCTATTGTTGTCCGACGAGATAATGGCGAAAAGCTAGTTGTAGAATTTGATTCGCTTGCAGCAGAAGTCGTCACTCTCTTGGACCGAATTCAGGTTGATATCTACAATCGAGCGCTGAAATTCCGAGAAGAACACACTACTATAGTTTCTAATTATGATGAATTGAAGAAAAGCGTTTCAACTGGTTTTGCAATCGCCCACTGGTGTGGCAATTCTGAATGTGAAAAGAAGATAAACGAAGAGACAAAAGCCACGATCCGATGTATCCCATTTGATCAATCTAAAAGTGCTGGAAAATGTATTTACTGTGGTAAACAGTCTGCTTATCAGGTTATCTTCGCGCGGGCATACTAAGAATTTTTATTTAAATCGAGTAGGGCGATGGTCCTGTCATATTTTGTCATCCAAAAATGCGCCTGATTTTTTTTGATGTTTATCAAAACATCAAATTGGCAGGGTCTGATAAATTAAAACCCTAAGAAAATTAAGGAGGTGATATAAATGAAAAAAACAATTTTTGGGTTGGCTATTGCATTAGGTTTCGGACTGTTTGCTCTACTTGGGGCAAAACCGGCAGCTGCCCAAGTGATCACGGGTCCATATTCAACAAATTATGGCCTCGATACGTCGTACCTGTATAATGGATTTGAAGATTTTATGATTCCGTCATACTTTCCGTTAGGCTATGGAAACAATTTCTATCGCAGCACTGATTATAACAATTATCATCGTTCGGTTTTGGATAGAAATGTTTCAGTGAGAATGGTTTCTCCAGATGGAATTTTGGCTCGTAACGTTGTGCTCTTGAACCGAGATCTGCCAACTCTTAGCCTAACCTTACGCAATCAGGTCACTGGTCCGTTTTCAGTCAATAGATTGGAGGTAACAGTCGATGACGCTTCATTTTGGAGATTGGTCAACACGGTCAGCGCAACTTCAAATGTTAATGTGACTGTCGATACTGGACGGAATACAGTATCTTTCAATACAGTTGCGGGGAATGTCACAACTGGTAATGTGAATATTTCCTTGTAAGAGAGTAAGTATAAAGGTGTCGAGTTTAGGCTTGGCACCTTTATATATTTAGCGTGATTTGATTTCCTGATTCATAACGTTTGAGACCGGCCTTGAAAATAAGATTCGCGATCGCAAAGAAAACAAAACTTGCTAATGCTAGATAAATAATTAATGTGTAGTCATGAAAACGTATAATTTGGATTGGGAGAGCAGCGACAAAATATGCGGGGATTACGGTCATGATCAGAAGCTTCAATGCCCCGCCATAAATTCCTTGTGGGTACATAGTGAGGCCGAGTATGGTATTGATGAATTCTCTGGATGTTCCTTCAAAATCACCCAAAAAGAAAGCCAATGATTGTGTGCTGATGATGAAGCTGTATAAGACGATGCTCGAGAAGATTATTACGAGCAAAAAGATTAGTATATTTTGCCATGACGTATAATTGGAGATGAAAAGCATTATAAGCCCGAAAAACAAATCACCGATCGCCGACATTTCAGTTTTTGAAACAGAAATTTGCCATAAGGTGTTCTGTGGCATTGAAAGAAAGCGGTCTATTTCACCCTTCGTAACTGACTTTGACAAACCCACGGCGCCATAAGCAAATATCCAAACTAAACCGTAGCTTATGGAATTTATCGCGAGCAAAAGCGCCATCTCATGAAAGGACCACCCGTTTAATGAGGGAAACCTTGCGAAGTATATCAGCCAAATCAAAACAAAGCCGGTGTTATTTATCATCATGCCTACAACTTGAAATATAAAACTAATCCGGTATTCCATAGCTGAGAGAATTGCTACCTTTTTAATTTCGAATGTCAGCAAAAGATTTTTAGCCGCCGTTTTGAGAAACATTCCTCACTCCTTTTTTGAAAACAGCATAAGAAATAAGACCGGCAACAGATATCCAAATCAATTGTATGGGTAAATAATGTATAAAATCAGAAAAATTACCGCTAGTAATAACTTTGGATGGAGCATAAAAGAGTTGGCTGAACGGTAAAAGCTCAGCAATTTTCTGAATTTTATCCGGGAAGAGGCTGATGGGCAAAATCATTCCGCCAAATACCATTGTGCTTTTGCCGTGTATCCAAGTCAAAGGGGTGATGTCTTCCATCCAAAAAGCGCAAATCCCGATTATAAAAGAGATTAAAAAATCGAGTATAAAACCAAAAAGCATCAATATAAGGCCGAGCATTAGGCCGATAAATGTAATTTGAATCGGACCGACCAAAATCATCGCTGCGATGCTACCAATTAATATATTCGGCAAGATGTTGGAAAATATGTTTCCAAAAGACCTAGCTAAATTAAATTTAAAATATGAGTATGGCTTATTGATAGTATAGGCAAAAGTGCCATCTTTTATCTCGTCTTGAATTAAAGATTCAATATTCGGGCGGGTCGAGGATCCGAATGCTTGGACTATCATTAGGGTCCAGATCACATTCGCAAGAGAAAGATTGTTTATAGTCTCAAGGCCGTAGGCATTTAATGTAGTTCGATAGAGTGCCGTGAAAATCCAGATGCGAAAAAAGACGGTAAAACCCCGGCTGATAGTTCCAATAAAATAAGCCGAATTATTCAGATAAGATATCTTACCAATTTCAAAATATTTACTTATTTTACCCAGAGCTTTCATTATAAATTTATATTTATTAAATTCCCTGATTCGTATCTTTTTAATCCGAAATAAAAAAACTTAATCGCAATAAATAGGATAGCAAGAACTGCCAAAATCAATAAGCCAAATTGGCCTAAAGTAAAGGATTTAATGAGAGTAACAGGCACCATACCGACGAAAAAAGC
>Ga0247841_10009726_pt1 | contig 13348 bp, 14 predicted proteins | sample LaCruzMarch2015__2_FD_192410 | JGI IMG/M metagenome (GOLD analysis project Ga0247841, IMG submission 192410) | Freshwater microbial communities from meromictic Lake La Cruz, Castile-La Mancha, Spain - LaCruzMarch2015_18m | ecosystem: Environmental > Aquatic > Freshwater > Lake | place: Spain...
CAGGCAGGCCTGATTATACTTTTTTTCTGCCTAACAGCACGAAGATAAATATGGATGTGAAGTTCCCTCTCGATAATTATATGCACTACCTGAATACAGAATCAGAGCACGACAAAAAACGGTACAAGGACGAACTCCTTAAAAATACAAGGGTGATGATCAAACAGGTTACAACCCGTGAGTACATTAACCCTTCCGAGAATACCGTGGACTATGTGATTATATTCATCCCCAATGAGCAGGTCTACAGTTTCATTCATGAGGCCGATCCTGCAATTATGGATGAAGCGCTCAGGCAGAAGGTTATTCTCTGTTCACCCTTTACGCTTTATGCTGTTCTTGCAGTGATAAGGCAGGCCATTGAAAACTTTAACCTTGAGCGGACCGCCTCTGAAATACTGAAACTTCTCACAGAGTTTTCCAGGCAGTGGGCAGCCTACAAGGAAAAATTCAAGGCAATGGGTGACAGGCTTGATGCCGCCAAAAAAGAGTATGATACCCTCGTTACGACAAGGAGCAACATGCTCGAAAGGCCTCTCCGCAAGATAGATGAACTGGGCAGGCAGAAGGCCATAGCCCTCGAAGAAGATCTGCAGCTTGACGAAACACCATAGTTGCGGATACACGATGGAGGATTATTATTTATAATTCAAAGAGTTTTACAGCGACTGCTTCGCCTCTGCTGATTCCCGTCTTCTCCTGGAAGTTCCCCTTATAATATCCGAATTCGAGGTAGCCGGAACTCCCCACCAGACAGGTAAAATCCTGCTCATAATAGCTTTTGTGGAGTGAGGCAAAGTCTATATCGCCTATATGTATCCTAAAATCATTACCGCCGGTGAAATCATTGAAGGTTTCAATATCGATATTTGTTATGGCGTTCCCGAACCTGTCAAACCTCACTACCTCTCCGGTAAGCACCGCATTGATGATATCAGGATAGATATTCGTGAGGCACACCAGATCGATCACCTTCTCGCCCAGTGCTGAAGGGTGATGTCCATACGCAACGTGAGCTGCGATGGGCGCAAAGACATCCCTTCCGTGGAAAGAAGAACTTATCTGTTTCAACATGAAATCCCGGTTGGTTATCACATAGCTCTCGGTATCACTCTCGATAAGCAAGGAAAAAATACCGTTGTCGGGTCCCACAAATACATGACCGTCTTTATAAAGAATTAATGCCCGCCTGTTGCTTCCCACGGTAGGGTCAACTATTGCCACATGGATAGAGTCCCTTGGAAAGTACTGATAATATTCTTTTAAGAGGAAGGCCCCTTCGCGTATATCCTGGGGCTCCACATCGTGGGTAATGTCAACAATCCTTATGTCGGGATTAATGGAGAGGATAACCCCTTTCATGATTCCTACATAAGGGTCTTTTAATCCAAAGTCTGTAAGGAGGGTAATTGTTTTCATATTACTCAAGAGAAGAGCATTTTAATATATTTTTTAAAGGGCTTTTCGATTATTCCTTTTTCGGTAATAAAATTGGAAACATACCGTTCCGGAGTAATATCGAAGGAGTAATACCGTGCCTTTATGGCTTCGAGTGTCAGGGGCTTGCCATGAATATATTTTACTTCATTGCCGTCCCTTTCTTCTATAGGAATGTATGTCCCGTTATCAATATTCCTGTCAAATGTCGAAACAGGCGCTGCCACAAAAAAAGGAATTTTATAATGAGAGGCACAGAGTGCGATCATATAGGTGCCGATTTTGTTTGCTGTATCTCCGTTAAGGGCAATTCTATCAGCACCAACAATCACCTTATCGATTTCTTTATTATAACAAAGGAATCCCGCATGATTATCCGGGACAAGCTCAACATCAATCCCCTCTTCGTATAGTTCCCATGCAGTAAGTCTTGCGCCCTGGAGATAGGGTCTTGTCTCCGTGGCAATAACCTTTATCTTTTTGCCGCTCTCGTGTGCTGCCCTGATTACGCCGAGGGCCGTCCCGTAACCGCCCATGGCGAGTGCACCCGCATTGCAGTGTGTCAGTATTGTATCACCACCATCAATCAATTCAGAGCCGAACAGAGAGAGCATCCTGTTGTTTTCGATGTCCTCAACGTGGATTGCTATTGCCTCATCGAGCATCAGATCGGGCATCTCTGTCTTGATGCTGAATTTTCTGAAGACATTTTTCATCCTCTCCAGTGCCCAGAAGAGGTTTACTGCAGTGGGCCGCGTTTTCGCTAATTTTTCACATATCTTGTCAATGTCATCATCCTTAATCCGGCCTTTTGATACTATAATCTCCTGGATTCCAAGTGCAACGCCATACGCAGCCACAATACCGATAAGCGGGGCTCCTCTGACAACCATACTTTTAATAGCATAGATGATATCTTTCAAGCCTTTGCACTGCAGGTACGTCTTCTTGAACGGCAGTGCCCTCTGATCAAGCAAATAAAGAGAGCCATCTTTCCAGTAAATGTGGTCAGTCATGTGTTACCTCTTTCTTTAATACCTTCACAACATTATTTATTGCATGTAGCATGGAGCGTAGAGCACATAGGAAAAAATAAAATCTTTTTGTTATCCGCTAAACGCTATCCGCTATCCGCTAAAGTCTAAACTGTGAACAGATTCAACCTTTTAGCCTTTTCAAGAGCAATTCGTTGAGGAGTTTTGGATTTGCCTTTCCTTTCATCTCCTTCATCACCTGTCCCACAAAGAATCCCAGGAGTTTTTCCTTACCGGCTTTAAATTCAGCTGCTTCTTTGGGAGAACGGGCGATGACTGCATCAACAATGGAAATTATTGCGGTCTCGTCGGATATCTGGACAAGTCCTTTTTCAGCAACAAGCCTTTTCGGAGATGCACCGCTTTTGCAGAGTTCAGGAAAGATTTCTTTTCCTATTTTAATGCTTATTGTTCCATCCTTGATGAGTGCCAGCAACTCTGCGAGACGGGCCGGTGATAGGGGCGAATCCTTTGGCGATACATTGCCATCCTTTAGTTCTCTTAACAGTTCCGTCATGATCCAGTTGCTCACCGTCTTCGGTTCAGGAAAGGCCTTCACTGTTTCTTCAAAATAAGCTGCAAGTCCTTTATCCGATGAGAGTATCTCTACATCGTATTTCGGCAGGCCGTATTCGTTCATGAATCTTTCCATCTTTTCCATGGGAAGTTCAGGCAATGTGCTCCTCACATCCGCAATCCACCCGTCGTCAACCAGAAGCGGGAGAAGGTCAGGTTCCGGAAAATACCGGTAATCATGTGCTTCTTCCTTACCCCTCATGGAATAGGTAATCCCTTCGTCTACATTAAAAAGCCGGGTTTCCTGGACCACTTCACCGCCTTTTTTGATAAGCTCAATCTGTCTCGTGATTTCATAGTCGAGAGACCTTTCAATAGACCTGAAGGAATTCAAGTTTTTCAATTCCGCCCTTGTGCCGAGTTCTTCTGTACCTTTTTTTCTTACCGAAACATTCGCATCACACCTGAAACTGCCCTCCTCCATGTTGCCATCGCATATTTCGAGGTAGATGAGGACATCCCTCAGTATTTTGAGATAAAGGGTTGCCTCTTCAGGTGTTCCAATATCGGGCTCACTGACGATCTCAAGGAGAGGAACGCTTGACCGGTTGTAGTCCACCATGCTGTAAGAGCTCGTTTCAATGGTGCTTTCATGGACAAGTTTGCCAGCATCTTCCTCCATGTGCACCCTCTTTACCCTGATCCTCTTTTTTGTATTACCTATAAAAACATCGAGATATCCGTTTTCACAGATAGGCTCCTCATACTGGGATATCTGGTACCCTTTAGGGAGGTCAGGATAAAAATAGTTTTTTCTGGCAAATATGCTTCTTCTGTTTATATCACAATGGAGTGCAAGACCAAGTTTAACGGCAAAATCCACAACCCTCCTGTTCAGGACCGGCAATGCCCCGGGCAAGCCCATACAGGTGGGACAGGTGTGGCTGTTCGGCTCAGCGCCGAACTTTGTTGAACACCCGCAAAATAATTTACTGTGTGTCAGCAGATGGGCATGAACCTCAAGCCCCATAACACCTTCGTAATCACTATAATCCACAACTCACCTCATTTTAAGCGTTAGCGTAGAGCGTTCAGCGTTCATGGTTTTATAGGTCGTATATGACTTATAAGACCTATAAAATCCCTAATCACTTTCCGCTAAAATCACATGCGTAAGTCATCTTCTTCTACTTCCGGGACAAAACCATCTTCAGCGTGTTCCTTCTTAAACCCGGAGGCTGGCTTTTCGTCTCTGTCGGAGGCTGTTCCGGATGGCAGCATTTTCATATCTGTTGCTTCAATTTCGAACACCTTTCTTTTTGTTCCGTCCTTTGCATCATATTCACGGGAACGGATTCTCCCCTCTATATAGACAAGTCTGCCCTTTTTGAGATATTCACCTGCAATTTCACCCAGCCTTCTCCAGGCAACCACCCTGTGCCATTCTGTTTTTTCCTGCTTGCCGCCGCCCTTGTCTTTCCATGTTTCCGTTGTTGCCATGTTAAAGGTAGCAACAGATGTACCGTCCGACGTATACCGCAGTTCCGGGTCTGCTCCAAGCCTGCCTATAAGTATTACTTTATTTACATTTGACATATCTGTTCCCTCTCTATTAGTCAATATCCCATAATCATAAGGATTTACATAGTTAAATTATAGTATAAATGTGAAAAAGTCAACGAACATAATGATGAACGCAGGGCAGGCCTGCGGCTACTTAAAAACACCGATAATTGTGTTATAAAGTAGTACGACACTCAGGACAATCAACATGAGTGTGCTGAAATAGGATACTATGTTTACCCACAGGGAATTTTTGTACTCCCCCATAAGCTCCTTGTTGTTGATGAGCTGCAGCATAAATATCAATATAACCGGCAGAAGCAGACAGTTTATTATCTGTGAAAACCACATAACCTTAATAAGGGGCAGATTCGGTATCAGAACTATTGCAACAGCTATTACGAGGATGGACGTAAAAATGGAACTGAATTGAGGGGCCTCCTTAAAGCTTTTTCCCACACCTGCCTCCCACCCCATTGCCTCGCATATGTAGTAAGTTGTTACTAACGGGAGGATGCATGCTGAAAACAATGATGCATTCGCCAGACCGACGGCAAAGAGGATGTAGGCATATTCCCCGGCCAGCGGCTTCAGTGAGAGGGCAGCCTCTTCTGCCGAATCTATCTTGATGCCCGCCGGAAAGAGCGTTGCTCCGCATGCAACGATAATAAAATATGCAACAATCCCCATCATAATTGACCCGAAAATGACGTCAAACCTTGCAGCCCAGAGGTCCTTCTCGTTTAATCCCTTCTCAACCACAACGGACTGGAGATAAAACTGCTGCCACGGGGTAATAGATGTACCTATAATGCTTACAATGATAATCAGATAGTCCATATTCCATTGAATAGACGGGGTCACCGTCTTGACCATCACCTCATTCCAGTCAGGCTTCGCCAGGAATGCCGAAAAAATGTACGTCAGATATATCAGACAGACAAAAAGGAATATTTTTTCAAATATGCTGTAATTCCACCTGCGCACTAAATACCATACAAAAAAAGCCCCCAACGGCACAGAAACGTATTTACTTATACTGAACAATTCCATGCTTGCTGCCCACCCTGAAAACTCAGCCATGGTATTGCCAAGGTTCGTAAAAAAAAGACATACCATGACCCAGAAAGCAGTTTTTATGCCATAGTTCTCACGTATAAGATCGGCGAGACCCTTGCCGGTCACAGCCCCCATCCTCGACGACATCTCCTGGTATATAATAAGAAGAAATACAGTGGGGATTAAAGTCCACAGCAGGTTATATCCATACCGTGCGCCCGCAATAGAGTAAATAGCAATACCTCCGGCATCATTATCGATGTTTGAGGTGATAATTGCGGGCCCTATAAGTGAAAGAAATATAATCAACTTTCTCATGGAAAACATGCCCACTTATACCATAGAACAAGCCAAATTCCAATATTGAACATCCAAATTACACACCCTCTCGGAATGTTTGAAAAAATGCCGGCACAGCCGGGTAGCATAGGGCGCTATTGGTATAAATTATGTTTCAGCTAATACATAAATGTACTATAAATATATAAAGACGCTGTCATTGATAATATGAAAAGTGACCATTTGTTCAAAAAAGCCTTTTTGAGCACCGTACCGGTTATGTTCGGTTATGTGCCTATCGGTGTCGCCTTCGGGTTCCTGCTGAGCCAATCCGGATACAACTGGTATTTTGCCCCTTTGATGAGCATTCTCATATATTCCGGCGCCACCCAGTTTCTAGCCATCAATTTTTTTATCAACAGCGCGCCTTTTCCTGAGATCGCTGTTACGACACTTTTACTGAATTTACGCCACTCATTCTTCGGCCTGTCTCTAATCAGGAAGTTTGCTGATACTTCGTTTATAAAGCCATATTTAATATTCGCCCTTACAGATGAGACGTATGCTTTGCTGACAAGCATGGAAGAACCTGAGGGTGTTTCTAAAAAAAGTTATTATTTCTGCATTTCCATCCTGAATCATTCATATTGGGTTATCGGAACAGCAATCGGCGCGTTGCTGAGCCAAGTTGTTGCCATAAAGCTGAAAGGTCTTAATTTTGCCCTGACAGCGCTTTTTGTTGTGCTGGTTATTGAGCAATATGAAAAGGTTAAAACCATAAAACCTTTTGTTATCGCCATAGCGGCCGGTTTTTTCAGTCTGCTTCTTGTACCGCCCGGATATATGCTGCTTGCCGCAATTCTTGCCGGCACCTCGGTTTTGATTATTATACGAGGGAAACAACACGATGCAAAATGATGTGATTTTTCTCCCTATTGTTTTAATGGCCTCTATCACCTTTTTTACAAGACTTCTGCCGTTTCTGTTTTTCAGAGGAAAGCAGCCCCCTGATATGCTGGGCTACCTCGAAAAAAACATCCCCCCGATGATTCTTTTTTTACTCGTGATATATTGCATAAAAGATGTGTCGTGGGGGCAGCGCCCTTACGGACTGCCCGAACTTATTTCCATAGCAATTGTCGTGGCGGTTCATTTGTGGAAAAGCAATGCGTTGTTGAGTATCTGTGCCGGAACAATACTGTATATGGTATTGTTGTAAAAAATATTATTTGTCGAGGTTTTTGTACTGGCGGTAGAGGATATATCCTCCCCAAGCAAAGGATGCGAGCATCAAAAACACGCCAAAGAAATGTGATGTATTGGCCAGAAAATGGTCTAATTTTAAGAGCCCCAGCCTTCCCAGAATATTATTCCAATCGTGAAATCCCGGCACGTCCTGACCTGTCACGCCCCCGAGCAGTATAAGCTCCTGTTTTCGTGCATCGTTTATGTATGGCGCCGCATCAATAAAATTCTGGGCTGCCCACCACAAGGCTATGGATGCACTAAATGTATCGGCCCTCTTGAGGAATGCACCGAGACAAATAAGTGGGATAATTATCTGGAGAAGTGTCCCGCCAAGGACCCCCATGAAATCACCTAATATTCCAAAGATCAGGTGACCGGCTTCATGAAAAGGAAGGCTTATGTTGTGCATAAAGGACTCGCCTGCATAGTTGCTCTCAGCAGAGTGAAAAATAAACTTCAAGCCCCAGATTAGAACAATGAGAAAAACAAACACCCTCCCGCCGAAATAGAAGGGATTAACCTTTTCTTCAACGGAAAAGAGAAGCCCTTTTAATGAAAACTCGCCAGGTTCAAATAAAACAACACCTTTCCTGCGAGGCATTGACTCTTCTTTTTGAGGTGTAACCTTTTCATGCCGTGTAAGGTATTTTATAAGATTTTCATATGCCCAGTTAACCTCTTTGAGCCTTTCCCATTCCTCTTCGTCAGCGCTTGATTCTTCCTTTAATCTTCTGTACGCATCCTCTACTTCTTTCATCGATGCCCCGGAGGGAAGCGCAAGGATTTGATAACAGTTATTGATAAGATCGTCCACGCGTGGTTCTCTTTTCATGATTTTATATCATCTGGCCTTTTTGTCAAACCATTTTCAGCTTTTCGTGCGGCTTGACATTGAAAAGCTGAACGTTTATTCTATGAATATAAACACATTGCAAATAAAACGGTAATGCAAAAAACATGAAAGACTTTTTTGCCGCAGACAGACGCAGACAAAGGCCGGACGGTATTTTATAATGTAATATATTCGCCAGCTAGGGCTGAATATATGATAGGCGGCAATGCCTGCCCTGTGAAATGAATCACCCCGAGGAGTCCTCACATGTCAAATCGAGGGGCAACATGCTTGATATTTCACCAGGGCGCCGGTTATCAAAGCACTATTCATCGGCATTTGTCCGATCTTGTCAGCATTTGTCGAGCGTAAGCGGGCGGCAAAATAATTATAGAAGTTTTGACAAAACCGATAAACTAAGAAGGAGAAGGTTATGATAAGGGCAAAATTGTGGTTTCGCTGTGCAGCAATGCATGATCCTGTTACTCCAAGGGTGGCTCAGCCTGCGCTTGTCGGCTGGGAGGCAAAGAAAAGAAGGGTTGACCTCACCATCGAGAGGGCATTCACTGGAGAAGAATTGGTTCGCCGCATGAAAGGATGGGTAACAACCGACCCTGTCAAGGTTACGGAGATCGTTAATAAATATGGAAAATTAAAGGTGTTAGATGACAGGGAGCTCGTTATTGAAATTGAAAAACAGGAAGACGCTGCAAGGCTCGAAAAAGACCTCCTCGACAATTTCGGATCAGAGGTGGATATAGAAATCGTGAAGGGTACCCGCTAAAAACTAAGCGCTATGCAGCAATAAGTAGATAATTGAGTAATTAAAATCACTTAATTGCATATTTCTTATTTACTATGTTTTTTTTGCCTGCTGTCCGACCCCTGCTGCCAGCTACCTGTCTTCTTCATGGTTTTTAAGTTGTTATTAAGGTTGACATTTTATCTTCTTACAATTTAATATAATTATAGTTAAATGCTTGAAGATGTCATAAGAAAATATGGCTTATTATTACTCATGTCAGCGTTGCTCTTCTCGTTGATTTTTACAGAGGGCGGTGTTCTGGGGTACATTAAGGCAAAAATGGACATCAGGCGTGTGAACGCTGAAATAAATAAATTAAATCAGGAGAACGTCCTTTTGATGCGTGAACTGGATAAGCTTCAGAAGGATGACAAGTATCTTGAGGAAGTTGTACGAAAAAAATACGGTTTTCTCAGGGAAGGCGAAAAGCTCTATAGGATTGAAAGATGAAATACGAAGGAATGATATACAGACCGCCAAGCGAGGCGGAAAGCCTTATCCTGCAGGTTACCATTGGATGCTCTCACAATAAGTGCACCTTTTGCGGCTCTTTTAAAGACAAGAAGTTCAGAGTGCGGAGTCTGGAAGAGGTAAGAGAAGACATAGAAGAAGCAAAGGTGTATGCACGTTACATAAAAAAGGTATTTATTGCCGATGGCGACGCGCTGATCATACCGCAGAAAAGGCTTATCCCGATCGTTCAGATGATAAAAGACGCATTTCCGAAACTTGAGAGAATAGGCACTTACGGCAATACAAAATCCATTTTAAAAAAATCCGTAGAAGAGCTTAAGGAACTGAAAAGATTAGGTATAGGCATCATATACCTCGGCGTGGAATCAGGTGACCAGGTTACCCTTGACAGGGTTCACAAAGGCACCGTACTGGACAAAACCGCAGAGGCTGCAAAAAGGGTAAAAGATGCAGGTATTATCCTCTCCGTAACGGTTTTGCTTGGCCTCGGCGGGGTGGAGAGAGGCAGCATCCACGCGGCAGAAACAGGAAAATTTTTAAGCAGAATTGATCCCGATTATGCCGGTGCGCTCAGCGTCATCGTGGTACCCGGTACCGTCCTTGCGGAAGAAATAAAGAACGGCACCTTTATAGTCCCCGACCCGTATATGCTTCTCGAAGAGCTTGCCATCATGATCGAAAACACACATGTCACACACATGTTTTTTGCCTCAAACCATGCATCAAACTATCTTCCGGTCAAGGCATGGCTCCCCGAAGATAAAGAGAAAACATTACGTGCAATCAGACATGTATTAGACCAAAGAGATCCATCACTTCTCAGGCCCGAATTTATGAGGGCGCTTTAAGAGAATGAAGAATGTAGAATTAAGAGTTAAGAATGGAAGGCATTAAATTCTTAATTCTTCCTTATTAATTCTTAATTAATCGGGGGATGGTAAATTTTAAAAGGAAGGACACGGGAATATGGATAAGATAATCAAGACCGAACCGGTTGATGTACCCGTAAGGGTTCGCTATGCTGATACTGATAAAATGGGCATCGTTCACCACGGCTCCTACCCCGTCTATTTTGAAATTGGAAGAAGCGAGTATATGAGGGAAAAGGGTTTCACTTACAGGGATTTCGAAAGTGAGGGCTACCAGCTTGTCGTTGTGAACCTGGAAGCAAAGTACTATAACTCTGCAACATATGATGACCTTCTCATTGTAAGGACAAGTATCTCTGGTTTAAAATCGAGAGGGCTAACATTTCACTATGAGGTATACAAAAACGGAGCCCTGGTTGTTGATGGAAAAACAAAACACATCTGTATAAACCACGAAAGAAAATCTTCATCAATGCCTCCGCATCTTTTAAAGATTTTGAAAGATGTCGAGTCCGCATAATATCCTCATCATACGGCTAAGTTCACTGGGTGACGTGCTTATGAGTATCCCGGCCATTGTAGCAATCAGGAACACCTTCAGTGAAGCCCATATTTCATGGCTTGTGGAAGGCTCTGTCAGTCAGCTGCTTTCGCATCAGGGATTCATAGACAATGTAATTGAGTTTCCCCGGCACAGCATTGTCATGGCTTTTAAAAAAAGCGACCCCATTCGCGGAATCCGGGAAATAAAAACTTTCATCCATAAACTTAGGGAAATAAACTACGATATCGTTGCCGACTTCCACGGGATCATTAAAAGTGCCATATTCTCCATGCTCGCCAGAGGGGATAGGAAGCTTGGATTCGGGAAGATGTATGCTAAAGAGAAAAGTCATCTTTTCTATGGCGAGACAATAACAGCAGACAACAAGAGGATCCATAAGGTGGAACGCAATATGCTGATTGCCCGCCACCTGGGTGCCAATAAGGATATTCCGCAGGTATCGCTCACTGTGCCGGCACATTTCGATGCATACATTGATAATTTTTTTTCCGAAGCAGGGTTGAACGGTCCGGTTTTTGCGGTAAACCCTTTTTCAAGCAGCCGGGGTATTTATAAGAGATGGGATTTAAAACAGTATGAAGAGATTATAAAAAAGATATACGATACCATCGGGGCTCAAGTTATAATCCTCTGGGGACCCGGAGAGAAAAGGGAGGCAGAACATTTAAGAAAAATGGGAGGCAACAGGGCGATCCTCTCCTGCCCTACCAATGTACCTCAGTTATTTTCCCTCCTTAAGAGGATTGATATGTACATTGGCGGAGATTCGGGGGTTATGCACCTCGCAGCTTTTGCCGGCCGTCCCATGGTGGCAATCTTTGGCCCCACAGATGTAAATATCAATGCCCCGTATAGCAAAAGCTGCACAATAGTACGAAAGGATTTACCGTGCAGCCCCTGTAAGAATAAAGACTGCCAGAGCAGAAAATGTCTGGATGATATTACGGCGGAAGAGGTTTTTGAAGCGATACTGGAAAAGAATAAGGAACAGAAGATAGCGGACAGAAGATAGATTTAAGTCTGACTTCTGAATCAAAATATATTATAAAAAGGATTAAAATAAGAACTATGAAAGTGCTGTTTATCTACCCCAATCTCAACGCCCAGATCGGTTTCAATTATGGGTTATCATACATCTCAGGCCTCCTGAAGGCCCATAACATTGAAACATATTTACTCAACGTAAACGATAAGCTCGGATACCCCCTCGATCTGAACAGGATTAAAGAGGATATATTATCAATAAAGCCTGACCTGATAGGATTCTCTGTCCTGACTAATCAATATAAGTATTCTATAGATATTGCCCGGAGCATTAAAACCTATTATGATGCTCCGATCATTTTCGGCGGCATCCATCCTACCATGGATCCTCAGGGCACGATATCGGAACCCTCTGTGGATTATATTTGCATTGGCGAAGGAGAAGAGGCATTCCTTGAATTCGTCCTGAAAGGGACAGCGAAAGGGGTAAGGAATTTTGCTTACAGGGAGGAGGGTCAATTCGTCGTAGAGCCTTTGCGGCCTTTTACGGACATTACAAAACTCCCCTTTAAGGATTACGGGATTTTTGATTTCCAGCAAATGATCGATGCAAAAGACGGCTGGGTGGGGCTCATCGCTTCAAGAGGGTGCCCTTTCCGGTGCACCTACTGTTTAAATCATAAAATCATAAAGCTTTACAAAGACCACGGGCACCTGCCCAGGTATTATGTACGGCGTCATACGGTCGATGAAACGATCGCTGAGATCAATTATCTCCTCACACATTATAAACGCATAAACATGTTCATATTCGACGATGACATATTCACATTTGATAAGGAATGGCTTCATGAGTTTTCTGAAAAATATAAATCAGTTACCGATGTAGGTTTTGTCTGTAATGCCCATGCAAGGGTATTTGATGACGATGTTGCAAGTGCGCTCAAAGAAGCAGGGTGCAGGATTGTAAAATTCGGCCTTGAAAGCGGGAGCGACAGGATACGGAGGGGCGTGTTAAATCGTTACATGACAAACAAGGATATTGAGCGGGCATTTGCTGTTGCGCATAAACACGGGCTTCATACCTCTGCATTTGTCATGATGGGGCTTCCGCTCGAAGAAACAGAAGATATTATTGAGACGGTGGACCTCATTGCGAAGGTTCAGCCCGGAAGGGTCCGCTGGTCACTTTTTTTTCCTTTTATCGGCACAAAGGCTTATGATATAGCCAGAGAAGCCGGTTTAATAGATTTTGAGAAGATGCGTACACTCGATAATTTTACCGATGAAACCTGCATGATGCTTGGTGATGATATTAATCTGCTTGTTGATAAACTGAAATCCATGTTCTGCCTGTTCATAAACGGCTATGCCGATATTGACGGCCGGGGCAGATATAAGGAACTTCTGGGAATCGTCGAAGCCGCTGAAAAAGATACCTGGCTGAATAATAAAAGACTTTTCATAGAACAGGCTAACATGTTAGATAAAGAAATGGAGAAAAAGGGGGAACTTTACTATACGGTAAAGTACAACTCCTTTATGGGTGTAAGGAGTGATTGGAAAGACAATAGTATATCTGCCTAACTGGCTGGGTGATATGGTCATGGCCATACCCTTTTTAAGTTCTCTGAGGGCATCCATATACGGAGAACTGTGGGGGATCGGCAAGAGTAACGCTAT